>Ga0307515_10000327_pt1 | contig 117335 bp, 112 predicted proteins | sample 17_EM_MG_FD_194513 | JGI IMG/M metagenome (GOLD analysis project Ga0307515, IMG submission 194513) | Populus trichocarpa ectomycorrhiza microbial communities from riparian zone in the Pacific Northwest, United States - 17_EM | ecosystem: Host-associated > Plants > Roots > Unclassified...
ACCCGTCGCCTGGGCGACGGGTAGCGTGTAATTCTCCGTCAGAGGGTTCGAGGTTCCGTCAGAGCCGTCAGAGCCGTCCGGAACACCCGGGTGTTTCAGACGGAAACTAGGGTTGTTGCTGATGCAATACATTGAAATGAACGTCAATGGAGCGTCAACAATGTGTTGTTATGTAATTATGGTAATGAAACAGTAATTTAGTCATTGCAATGCCTAACCGATATATTGGCAGCCTCTATAGCCAAAAGAGTCAGGGACATGCTCCCTGCCGCATCCTGAGAATGAGCATCACCAGAGCATCAACAATTTTTATCTTCGCATCTTGGGTAATTTATGTTCTGATTGGTTGTAGACATCCATTTGTCAGATATTGCCATCCTTTACTGGTAAAATAACAGCGACATGCTCCCTGCCGCATCCTGAGAATGAGCGTCAATTGAGTGTCAATCATTTGTAGCTTCGCATCTTTGGTAATTTATGTTCCGATTGGTTGTAGACATCCATTTGTCATATATTGACAGCCTTTACTGGAAAAAACAACAGCAACATGCTCCCTGCCGCATCCTGAGAATGAGTGTCAACAGAGCGTCAACAATTTTTAGCTTCGCATCTTGGGTAATGTATGTTCCGATTGGTTACAGAGATCCATTTTTCAGATAATGGCAGCCTTTACTGGGAAAAACTACAGCGACATGCTCCCTGCTGTATCCTGCGAATGAGCATCAACCAAGCGTCAATAATATTCAGCTTCACATCTTGGGTAATTTATGTTATGATTGGTTGCAGAGATCCATTTATCAGATAATGGCAGCCTTTGCTGGGGAAAAACTGCAGCGACATGCTCCCTGCCACATCCCGAGAATGAGAGTCAACTGAGCGTCAATCGTTTTTTGCTTCGCATCTTGGGTAATTTATGTTCTTTTTGGTTGCTGACATCCGTTCATGAGATATTGGCAGCCTTTATTGGCAAAAACATCGGTGACATGCTCCCTGGCTCATTTTGAAAATGAGCGTCAACGTCGCGTCAGCAATTTTAGTTGTTGCATATTTGGTAATCAAGGCATTGCGCGGATCTTCGCGTTCTTAACCGAATTATTGACCACCCTGATAGGCAAAAATACAAGATACCAAAGGTGAAACACTGATTCCAAATTAATCAATATTTCAAGCTGCAAAGCATGCAAAGACATATTATTGGTTGTTGACAACGCGATTTTGTTAAGATACTGTTAACAAACCCCAACAAAGGAGCCATATATGAATGTATGGATGGACCCATTGGGCGACCCGCTGACAACCTGCCCGATTCAGATGGGTTGGGAGTTTGCCATTGAACTTTACCCGAGATGATGGTTTGAGTGTATTGGCAACCCGGACCGCCCATTTGGTAATGGTTCGGTTTGGACCCGGACACAGACCCGAAGTGACGGTCTGGAACTGTCGCTAACACTATGTGGCTACAACAAGCTGATCAAGTTCAATGAAGCAAATTTTGTTTTTACTGATGGACTTTGTGTGCTATGAGAGACAATCAGAGCGATCTTGCAAGTTCCGACGATAAGGAGGACGGGGAAGACAAGGTACATGATGAACCAGATACAGAGCTGGGTAACCTGAGTGAAGATGACAAACACGGCTGGGTAATGGGCACAATCTGCCACACGGTACAGCAATGCATGTAGAGATTTCAGCTGGAGCAGATGAGGCTTGTGGAATTGCCACAACCAGGTTGGGGGGACGCGGCCCACTTCTTCCGTAAGAGAGATATGAATCATGGGACGGCTGAATTGAGGGTTCCGGCCATTGTCAACACCCAAACATGCATGACTGCAGCCACACAATCACTGACAACATTTGCAGAGCTTATGCAGAGTCATGATATTGTCCCCGGACAATCGCAAATGCGGAAACGCACTCATCATCCAGGAAGTAGTCCAATGAGGCTGGGTTCCGAGGAACAACAGCCATGAGAATGGATAGCGCCTCTCTCGCCTGATGCAGCACCCGATTGTTCACCCAACAGGAATTAGAAGCTGGTCGAACCCATAAGCTTATACCCATTCCTATAGCATCCCTAGCTCATTATTATACAGAAATTGGATTTGGATGAAGAAATGGTGATGGCTGCAGCATCATTGGAGGAATAGATAGCCAAACAGTGAGATTTGATGGCGTATCTAGGAGAAAAGCAATTTGCATACCTATTTTGCTGTGTGTCAGCATCTTCAGGATTGTGGTGATAAAATTGTTAGACATGATAATTTGTCAGTGCATGTGCAAGGGTAGTGTTAGCAATCGGTCCGGGTAACCCGCCAGCGGTCCGGGTTTTGACAGGCGGTTTGGTTTGGTTTGGTTCCAGACCCGGCCAAAGACCCGACTCACTGTGTCTTGGCGGGGTTGTTACCCAGACCGGACATCAACCCGCGGATTTTTGGCCGGGTTGGACCCCCACTGCGGTTCCATTTCACGGTTCCTGCAACTTTTGCTCCAATTAAGTATCTGAGATCTCAACATATCATAACATGATGAATATGTAGATTGTGCAGTTTTAGCCGCTGTTCCACCTCCCGCTTTCAGATTTGCGATCAGCCGAATATTCGTTGAATCACTGTGAAATAACACCATATTTCCAGCGAAATTCGCGCGTTTTCGATAGCAACTCAACGAATATTGGTCCCATCGCAAATCTGACAGTGGGAAGTGAAAGAGTGGCTAACACTGCACAATGTACGTACTGATCATGTCATGGTACGATCAGAACTCCAATACTTAATTGGATCCATAATTGCGAACTTGAAATGCCGGGTTTTTGGTTGTGAAACCAGCCCATTTCCAATGGTCCGGGTTTTTCGTGTGGTAAGACCTGTTGCCACAGTCCAGTTTCGGGTGGAACCGGACCCGGAACCGACCTGGGAATTTGGACCCATTCCTAACACTATGCAAGGGTCGTATGGGCCATGTGAAAGTTCCAAACTCCAACTCAAGTTGATAGACAACCAATAAAGAGGATATCGTCCTGCCTGTTTCAGTTAAGTGAGAAAGCAAAACCTAACTTAGAGACAAAATTCACTAACAACATTCAACTGAGTGATGTCATACGAGTCATAGAAGGAGCAGTCAATGGGCAATGCACAACCAGATGAATGACAGCCGTCATGCTGCATTAATCAATCATCCAACTGGATTACACTCCGCTCAGACCTGCTGCACAAGTTCGAGATTTTGAAAATTGCTTATGGTTCATCATGGAAATCTAGGAGAAGGAGCTGGATACAGAAATGTGAGGATGTCGGGCCATATATGTCAAAATCTGGTGTATCAATATATACCATAAATTGATGGCCGAAAGTGCAGAAACCGGATGGGCCTACCTCATTCATCGCTCACATAACATGCATCATCGTGGCTCAGATACTGAAAAGCCCCCGACGCTGTTGGATACGAATGAATATACCTAGAAAAGATATATGTGCTTTCAAAAATGACTGAATGCATTGTGTTTACAAATGTTTAGTGTCCAATGACTGTTAGTATGTTTTTAAGCTGAGCTTCAATGGAGTGTCAATGATTTTTAGTCTTACCCCTTCAGCAAACAAAGGGCTGCATAGTAACCTCCATCGAAAGAGGAAGTATTGGTGGTCTTGATATATAAAAAGGCAAGTGACACACTGGTTGCCCCATCCTAGAAATGAGAGTCAACAGATCGTTAACGATGTTTGGTGTTGCATCTTGGATAATCACTGGGCTGTGAAAAGGCATTGACCCATATTCACAGTACTGGCCGCCAGTATGGGCCATGATGCTAGTGATGACATCACTACTACCTTTTGAAAATCAGTGACAATGGGGTAGCAACAATTTTTGGTCTTGCATCTTCGAAAATCTAATGGTTGTGTAACGGTATTACCCCATATTCATGGTATCGGCCGCCTTTATGGGTAAAAATGCTGGTGGTGATCTCCCTACTACCTCCTGAAAATACGTGTCAATTGAGCGTCAACAATTTCTGGTCATTCATCATGGATAAATGAATGGCTGTGCGACGATGTTAACCCATAATCATAGTATCGGCCACCTTTATGGGCAAAAATGCTAGTGATCATCTTGCTACTATCTTGTAGAAATGAGGGTCAACTGAGCATCAACAATTTTGGTTCTTGCATCTAGGATAATCAAATGGCTGTGCAACAGCATTGACCCATAATCAAACTGTTGGCCACCTTGTTGGGCCAAAATGCTAGTGACAGTGCCTAGTGTTAGTGAAGGTCCTGGGATGCCCAGCTCCCGACTGGGTTCGAACCGAACTGAAGGCCTCGGTCAGGGTCGGAAACTGCCAAGCAACCTGATCTGGGTAACCAGCGCCGGGTTGTCACCCGGACAGGACATAAACCCATGGTTTTTTGGAGGTGTTGAAACTCGACTGCTCTTCCATTGTATGGTACCTGCAACTATGGCTGCAATTAAATGTCTGAGTTCTGATTGTATTGTGACATGATCAATACGTACATTGTGCTGTTTTAGCAGCTCTTCCACCTCCCGCTTTCAGATTTTTGATCTGACCAATATTCATTGAATCACTGAAATAACACCATATTTTATGCGAAATTCTCGGGTTTTCGATAGTGACTCAACAATCATTGGTCCGATCGCCAAGCTGACAGCGGGAGGTGAAAGAGCGGCTAAAAGTACACAATCTATGTATTGATCATGTCACGATATGATTAGAACTGAGATACTTAATTGGAGCCAAAATTGTCAACTTGAAATGCCGGGTTTCTGGTGGTAAAACTGGTCCATTTCCAATGGACCGGGTTTTTTGTGTGGTAAGACCCATTGGAACAGTCCGTTTTTGGGTGGAACCGGAACAGGACGTTAGGGGTGTGCTTATCTGTCAAGTATAGGAACTTATGCACAGCCCTAGATATGATATCCTACCTGAGCGTATCTGCAGTTCAGCTGAATGGGAAATCGATATAGATCGAATGCGCAACGAGGACAAATGCTTATCGTTGTTTCCGATGCTTCCATGAACATGATAACCAGATCAAATCCAAGCGTTAAACAATACTGGCAGTACATATAACCTCTCATTTGAATTCCTCTAAAGAGGCTGTTTCTTTTGCAGATTTGCAAGCCTCTTCCACTCGACCTTTAATTGCTTCCTAGTGGTTGGTGAAGGATTGAGCTTTCCCTTCCGAGTGCGGCCCAAAGGATCTGCCTGATGATGGGTATTGGCAGGTACTGGAGATTCGGCTATAACCGATCGTTGTTGAATATCTCCAGGTCCTACAGGGATCTCCCTTTCCAACGATGCTTCTATTATTTCTGGCTCTTCATTATGACTTCATACTTCAAATGGGAATTCTCTATGATCTAGAAAGTATCGTAATGCTGGATCGAGTTGGACTAACATTGCGATCCACCAGATGCACTGAGCCGCAAATAAATATTGTGGTTGTTCAAATGCAACTAATAGTTTTGCAAAAGTCGAAAGTAATCTGTCTGATTCGTTCTTGAAGGAAATACTCTTCTCAGGGGCGGGGCTGCTGCTCCAAAGCTAATAATATTTAATACTAGTAATGCTAGATATAGGTATCGTAAAGATACATTACTATTTCAAGGTCTTGTTCGCTGGTATGTTTTTCTGACTGTTTGCTGCTGGGGCTTGTACGTCTCATTGTCGGGATAATGTGATCTCTTTATAGACGGATTCTCAGTTCATGCTTGACTTTTGGAATCTCACTATGACATCAAGATTGAATGATAGGATATAGTTGAGATAATCTTAAGTTCCTCAGTGATTGGTGCCAGGCTTCCCTTTGGTTATCGTGTTCATGCATGAGTGGTTTCAAGGCGTTATGCCCCCACTATGGGCCATCCCCATGTCATGATATCAAACGCACATTCTGACAGATCATAACTGCAACTTGGACATCTTGCTTCCCGTAATATTCAGTAGTTGGACCATCCGCCGACACATAGCCTGAACAGTGCTTTTGCAATTTATAATAACTCCAGGTTATGAAATGACTCGCCTTATAATTTGGCAATTTAGCAATGCGGTCAGAGATTTTAAATGGTGACCAACCAATTCTCTGCCAATGTGGATTATGACACGTCGCGATGATGTTGCAATGCATACTGACTCAATCCAATGAGCAGGTTTGCTTCTGTCCTCTTATCTTCAGCCAAAGTCATTAATCCCTCAGACACAGGATGGTTAGATCTCGGCGCTTCCTTAGACCGAGGAGCTTTACAGGCTGAATCCTTATCACTGAGCAATAATACCCATAAATCCCCACTTGGTAGCATTTTGCTTTATCGTCTGCTGAACATGTAATTCTGCAATGTTACAACTTAACTGTGTGTTGCCCCGCTAGATAACATATAGTAGGTGTGGCCAATAATTGTGTCCACTGCTGATGGTTTTTCACATCCCAGTAATGGCGACATAATTGCATCATCATATTTGAATCCGCTAGTCAGGGCGCACGTATTACTAATTGATCGACATGCGGCTCATGTGTAATCCCACTAAAGATCTCCTGACTGACACACAATGTGACGCTCTCACAGATAGGTGCTATGTGAGTAAGTATCTGCTAACCCATCCACATTGTATCATTACCGCTGCTGCGGGAGAACCCCTAACACCAGAACCGAATCGGGAATTTGAAATTGTTGCTAACACTAACAGTAATGCAACTGCCTCATAAAAATGAGTGCCAACAGAGCGTCAACAGATTTTGTGGGGGCTGGATGAGATACATCAGCAGAAACTAAATTTCGTTCATTAAATTTATTTAGTATATTGTACCCACAAACTGAAAAAAATGAAATCGAGATTTCCCTGAAATAAGGCTTTGCTTCACCGTTCCTGACAGTTCGGTGAGTGGTAGCGATGCTATTTTCAAGGGTCACGACCAGTGTACCCACTTTTGTGAATGTGACAATGAGGTCTCGACGAACGGTTCATACTTCCTGTGGCAATATCACAAATCATCCCTCAGCATACTCCTATGTCGCCCATTTTGATTTGTCCTCGCCATGATGATAGTAATTGCTTCATATGTTTAATGAAGCATGTAGTGCGTGTTTTCGAAGACCCTCAGCAGTTGATTTGACCAACGATAGTTACCATGCAGAAGTTGTTCATGACATTGATTTTGTTGATACAAGATCGTTCAGTACCATGCAGTTGTTCAACCATTGCGGGAGGGTCATGCATCATCGCCATTATGATTTTACAAGTTTGAAATCAGACTTCAGTAAACCATCAGTCCAATTACATTTACTACTATTATGATATATCAACAAAATCTGGAATAGAATAGCACACAAAGGAAATCGTAAACCTGATCACTGACACCATTCCTAACCTCCAAGCGACATTGCACCCTCCACAATCATCCTTCCATTGACTAATCCCGTATTCTCAATGCTGGTGATGTTGGTGATGCTGGTGATCTTGTTGCTGTCGCTGTTGCTGTCGCTGCAGGGGACAGGCTGGCTGCTGCTGGCGATGGCAGACCCACCCACAGGCAGAACAGCTGAGAATTGCATGCTAGCTCCTGTAGCAGCAACCAAGCTGCTGAGATGATTGAAAGAATTGTTGGGCTACTCAATCAGCTCCTCCAGGATGTAATCAACGAACTCCTCATCGAAGCTGCACTGATCGTTGTGAGGGTGTGCCATCACTGGGTCCATACCAGTTGAGTGGATCCTTCAGGAAATCATGCTGCGAATATTGTCTATCTTTCTGGCTTGAACCTCTGGCAAGGAAAATTGAAAATACGCGTTGAGATGATGAAATACATCTGTGCATGCATTCTTAACTGCGTGATTAATGTTTCAAGTATCGCACTTACATTGTGCTCCACCTGCTGGAGCAAACTCTGGTGGGACACTGAACAGGCCTGTGTTCCGGGCCGACAGACAATGGTGGATGGCTGTCGTGGTAAGCGCAATGAATGTTTGGTTGATTTTGGTATTCAATGATCTATCTTTCATTCCGATTGGTCGTATGCCATAGAAGTATGTCCGGTGAACATGATCCACGAATCCAGTCGCTGTAGATCAAAACTTCCACTCCCAAATTGATCACCAAGACAACTATTCCACCAGAAGGGAAGTTTGAACTTACTTCACGAACATTTGTGGGGAATGTAAACCTGTCCTAGGTGAATAGTCAAGCTACCATTGTCTGGATATCTGTAGGCGACGGAGTTTGAAATCCGTAAATAGAGTCAATTGAGGTCATGCAGTGGTATCCCATTATTGTGCGGGAGCAACCCATCTCAGCGAGAGCCCGATACACAACGTCAGCGATGAACACAATTGTTGAGATGATTCATTTACCACTGCAATGTAGGCATGTGGAGGGTCTGAGTTTCTCTGGGCAGGATCAATCCTGGCAATGTCCTCATACCACCAGCTATGGATCTGCACGGCCTTCCCTGAATTCGTGGTAAAGGGATTCATGAACATCGCATAATTCGTAGTTGTAGGGTTCAAATGTGCCACGTCCATTGCCGGAATGCCTGAATGACATGTCTTGGCGTTGTATTTTCTGCCGACAATGAGGGCTGTCACGTCATCAACACAGGGCTCATATCACCACAGATTTCCAGCTTTCAATGCAACCAATTGCTTGACGGCCATGTTAGAATCCTGGTTGTAATAAATATATTCATTAGCGGACAGATTCAATTGTTTAAGCATTTAAATAAATACCTTCTAGGATGCCAGCCGGGCAGGCTGGCGTTCGTCCTGCTCCTCCGAGACACTATTCATCCCACGACGCTCAGGATGTGGGGGTTGTGCCAACTTAGGAGATGATTCTGTTGCCGCTACGCGTTTTCCAAGTGGTGATGTGAAGGAATCTTCTGACGGCCGCTTGCACACTGCTTCCCTGGATGGTTGCAGAAGAGGCTTGTCATCAGATTCTGAAATGTCATCGTGATGATAATTTCAATTGGTGGGTATCATGCTGAGATCATCCTTGAGATCCTCATCGTGGATACATTGTCTGCTTCTCCTTGTGCTGGAAGGAAGAGGAGGAGGAATAGATGTGTGGCACCATGGTGTCATGATATAAAATGGTGGCAAGTGATAAATACAAAAGAATTAAAGGAGTGACTAAAGCAAATGCGAATCAATGTGAAGTGAATGAATTGAAGTGTTCGGTAGAGGAAAGAAAGCGTTGATATGATGAAAAGGATCGTCGGAATGCCTCGTTTCATCATGTCGATGACTGTATGATCTTGGCCTGTCCCACTACCCACATGTTCAACTCCTTCGATGGACGGGAACTTAGAACTAAGAACGGCAGGTGTCAAGCATGCCGCAGCTTTATTGATTGGATATCTTTGACGAAAATTATTATCGCAACATGCTAAAAAGCATCAGCGTTACACTAATCATTCAGGGTAACTTCTGATGTGTAAAGATACTGAGCAACCAGTCGCATAATTGCCCTACACAGAATCGTATCGCTGCCACTATTCCTCTCCCAGAATCAAGTTTCTCAACAATTAATCCCAACATTGTGAACTCTCAGCACAGCCAATCATGCATGAATATGACCAATGTAATAACAAAATGAACAAAACACTGAAAAGAGAGCCAAAACCTCTCCAAAAAACTCCAAATTATCACCAATCTGTCCACCCTCCACAGTGCCAGAAAAATACCCACCCACAACGCCAATCCTTTAACAATTGTCAAGCCAGAGCATTCCATCCCCACAACAACTATATTGCAGCAGGGCGGCTGCTTGAATGGTTGCTATTGGCCAGAGAGCCTGCAGTGGGAGGATTCACAATGTGATCGTGCTCGAGTAGCCAAGCCACATTGTCATCAGCAACAACGCTTCGCTTGGAATTGGCAAATAGACCATGAGCACAGTTTAGGATGACTTCAAGGTATCGCTGCTGTCTAATAATCTTCCATTGAAGCTGTCATTCAAACGTTTGGAAGCCTGTTTTCGTTGTCATGAAGCTTCCTGGATCCAGGCGCCGCATCCAAGCATCATCATCCCATTCCTACCAGGTATGGTTGATGATATTCTCAGACGGAGGTTGCAGGATATCATCCACAGGAAGGCAGCTGCGGCCTCCACGCATAGGTGTCTGGGCACCAGGTGTGCCATCAGCTTGTTGGCCATGATAAACGACGCCGATAAGAATTGGTTGTTGAATTTCATTGCCACCTTGACCCATCTGGCAGCAGTATTGTTATTGAAGACTGGGGTCACATTGCAGGAATGCAGACCACATTCTGTATCGGGCTCCTCCCAGCAGCCCCAAAGATCTCAGACTTTCCGGCTGGGGTTTCGGAGACCGGCAATGGCAGCATTCATGGTTGACGAACTGGTAGTATCGATGATCAATAAAACAATCGGAAGTATTGATTCACCATCCGCAGGCCAGCAGCATGAGAATAGCGGACAATTGTTTTCACCCACCCTCTTCCCAGCAATGTCAGGATCCACAAAGGCGATGGTAAAGATAATAGGCTCGACAAGGAAATCGGTCAAGCAGTCTCACAGCGCCTCCATCGGTGAAGACCTGTGACCTGAGGTTTCTTCTTTGTTTTCTTCTGCAGCTAAACATCATCAGCAAGAGCAAAAGAAGCAACGGGGCGTCGAAATATATACCAACTTGAACGAATTTCCTATTCTTAGTGGGGGTTTCATTGATACTAATCCTCCGTCGCTAAAGGCGAACATCCGGAAACTCATGGCGTGCTGCCTTGGGTTTCTGACCGTTGTTAATGATCTTGTCTGCCATGAACCATTTCCAATGGGGCGTTTTAGAAGCCACATCACTGATTTGAGTAATGCGATGATCGATTGGAGGATCCCATTGCTCAGGGCCAGCGCCATGATTGTTGCTGATTCTGATGGACTGGGCGATCTCGCAGAGGCGCTCTCTCACCTGATTATCTTTATGTTGTGTTGTCAAGCCACCCTTCCCCCGCCAAATTCCCATTGTTACTACTGCCAATTGGCTGACTCCAACACCAGTGTTCATGGCCCAGATGCGAACTTGTAGAGACGGCATCTGGATTGTATTAGCATCTGTGAAGATTGATTTCAGCAACCAGAAGGCATCACATTACATTATAGGTTCTCAACAGTGGTCAATGATTGAGTGGTGGATATCAAATGCTAGTTACACTAAACAAGGGTTGGGAGTGTTGAATATATTGTGAAGGATGATGCAATGGGGTAGTAGAGGTGAGGAGGGTGTGTTGAAGGTTCTGGAGATTGTCAGTAAGGTAGGCAGGCAAGGCAAATTTATATATGGGCTTGGAGGGGTTTTCTTGATCTGGTGACATCATCTGGGCTGCTATTCAGCTAGAAATGAATTCGCTCAGCATCATCTAAGCGCCCAGATTGATGATAGAAACGGTACCAGACTGTCATTTCAGGTCCAGGTCCGGGTCCCAACTGAACCATTGCCAAACTGGCCGTCTGGGTTGTCAATGAAACTGAACAATCAAGTCGGATACCGTTCGATGGTAAACTCTGAACCCGTCCGAAATGGGCAGGTTGTCAGCAGGTCGCCCAGCAGGTCCATCTATTGATTCATATAAGCCTCTTGTTTTTGCAGTATGATAATATTATCTTATCAAAATCAAGTTATCAACAACCAATAATACGTCTTCGGATGTTTTGCAGTTTGCAATTTCGATCGATTGGGAATCTGTCTTTCACCTTTGATATAGTTTATCTCTGCCTATCAAGGTGGTCAATGATTCAGTTATGTGCGCGAAGATCCATGTGATGCCATGATTACGAAATATGAAAGACCTGAAACTGTTCATCCTGCGTTGACGTTCATTTTCAGGATGCGGCAGGGAGCATGTCGCTGTTGTTTTTGCCTTCAAAGGCTGCCAATGTCTCATAAATGGATGTCTGCAACCAATTGGAACATACATTACACAAGATTCAAAGCTAAAAATTGTTGACACTCTGTTAATGCTTATTCTCAGAATGGGGCGGTGACCGTGTTGCTGTCTCTTTTGCCTATAAAAGCTGCCAATACATTGGTTATGCATAACAGCGATTAGATCACTGTTCAATGACCATACTTAGAAGACCACATATCGTGGACGCTCCGGTGATGCACATTCCCAGAATGGGGCTGTGACTGTGTTGCAGTCTTATTTGCCTATACAAGCTGCCAATACGTTGGATATGCATAACAGCAACAAGATCACTGTTCAATGACCATACTTGGAAGACCACACATCGTTGACACTCCGTTGACACTCATTCTCAGAATAGGGCAGTGACCGTGTTGCTGTCTAATTTGCCTTTAAAAGCTGACAATTTGTCAGTTATGCATAACGGCCACCAGATCACTGTTCAATGACCGTACTTACATGACCACAAATCATTGACACTCCATTGATGCTCATTCTCAGAATGGGGCGGTGACCACATTGCTGTTTGTTTTGCCTATAAAAGCTCCCAATATGTCGGTTATCCACAACAGCAACCAGATTACTGTTCAATTACTGCACTTACAAGACCACAAATTGTGGACGCTGCGTTGAAGCTCATTTATTGTATTGTCCATTCAACATCTGTTGCCATGCATGATTGTTTTCATCATGATTTGAACTCGTTGTTTGTCTTTCTGTCAGATTGAGACTCTGCCCTTTGGCAAAGCTGAGCGCAGTAACATTCTTGCACTGTTTGCTCTCACAGGACTAAAATCTATATATCCTCCCAAAAGATTCATTGCGCCTGCAATACATCTATTTATCAACTGATAATCTCAAACTACTGCTCGCCATTCGCCCATAATATATCTTTAACTGAAACTCTAGGTCAAGCAACATACAGAGGCTGGTGACACATTGACGAATTCTGTCCTACGTTCTCTCCACTCCCTTATTCCGCCTTGTTTCTATTGCATTAACTGTCACCAACACCGTTTCAGCCTGTCCCTTTGACTTCCCTGTTGGCCAAATCAATACAGGAACATTTGGCCTGGCACTCACATCCTGCTGGTCTGGGCATTCCGGATCCTGGATGCTATTGTCTAGCTCTATATGGGATTCAACGTCTGCCACGCAATCATCTTTGCTGTCATTTGGATTATCCAGGTCGCAACTCCAGTTTAGCCAATCTTCAGTGTCCGAAATCCTTTCAGGTGCACTATCCTCACCACTTTTGACTAGATGACGGTTGATTCTTCGAATTTGGTGGAGATTTATTAATTTAGTTTGTTCCCCAGGGAGGTCCTTTGCAGACAAGGCTGGTTGTGAAGGTGATATTTCTCAAAGTTTAAATGAAGCCGCACCATGATGTTGAAAGAGGGACCGGGATGCTTTGATGATCTCTTCCGTGTCTGAAATGTATCCTATGGCTGCCATCTTCTTGTTTTGAGCACGAGATCCCTTCCGTGTAGCATGTCGGCTTTCGCTGCTCTACCACAGATCCAACAAGTCGCGGACCTTGGCCATTCTGTGCAATTTCCTTTCCTCCGCCTCTTTCTTCATTCACGAGTTGTTTTCTGTGTTTGTTGTCTCCAATGATGGGTCATTGCCTGCCACAATGCCGCTATTGGCTCGAGCAAACTATGTTACAATGACTATTTCGCGAATGGTCGTGCCTGTGGTTTTGAATGCCTCCAGCCTAAGAAATTTCGCCCAAGGGAAGAACTGGACTCCACACCAACACCATTTGGTGTGATAGAGAATATGTTGTGTGCCACATAAAAGAGATTGGCATCCTGTGAGTGCGTTTCCTCCTGGTGCCGCCACCAGTTGGTCATGTCCGGTATATACTATGTGCTGCAACTATCCATTAGGCCGGAGTGGTAACCATCGAGATTTGGATCAATTTGCCCCCAGTTCTTTAGTGCCTCAATCGATGAATTCAAATGGAGCCTGGTCAGCAGTCAATGAGTGTGCTGCGCAATTGCTTTGTCTGGGTGTTGTTTCAGCCACATTGTTTGGCATTAAGTATTGTTCATCATCGGCGGACAAATCATATGGATCAACGGATGATTATCCGGATCGTAATGCCATCGCGGAATGGATGAGATTTGAGAAGGGTAAGTTTTCGGGAATATTGACTGGCAAACGTCAATGTTTGGCCCAATATTCGTTCTCAACTGATTTCAGAAAGGCCTCGTTGTATTGGGTAGTATAGGATGTCTCGTCCTCAGGATTAATATCCATTCCCTTGTCCCACTGTCGAAACGATCGCAACTTCCCCAAAGGATCCAGGATCAGTGCAGAAAGGAAATGCATTCCCGTTGTTGGTGTCACTTCAGCATAATATTTGGACAGCTTCTGTCAGGCTAACTTCACAGCGGAGAACAACTCCTCCTTCCATTGAGTCTTCTTCTCAGCCTTAAGATCGCATAACGCCATCAATCTGATCGAACATGTCACTGTAGACTGTGATTACGTGACGCAATGTGATTCTATGCCTCTTCGACATCCACAGGGTTCAATATCGGAATGGCCTCAAAACTTCCAAGAAATACCTATCAATGGTGCATTCATCCTGAGTTGTGAAGAGTGGCCAGTAATCACTGTATATTGGGTTTTGGAGCCACTCATGGGTGAATTCCTGTAATTGGTTGGCTTGCCCAAGCAACTCCAGTGTCGAGTTCCAATGTGTCTTCACATTCATAATACGTAGTACCGCGATACGGAGGTTGGCTTTTTGCTTGTCAATGAACTCGTTTCAACGACTAGGTGTCAGCATAATGAATACAGCAACCATTCTCTGCTCTATGATGGTTAGTGTCAGGACTTTCAAAATATGTTGAAATATGTACTTTCTCAATTATCTTTGCTAAACCTGGTCTCATGGCCGACACCTTGTTGTATCTAGGATAGCACTCCTTTGGCAGTCTTTGACTGGTTCCAATGTCTATGCTTTCATTCTCTCCAAATTGCTGATTGTGCTCATGGGCTTCCCAAGACCTGGCGCGGCCCATTCCAACCTGACTGCTCATGAATGCACCTGAAGCCAGCTGTATGATGTGCACCATACATGATATGTGGTTCCTCAATGCAGGCCACTCTATTCCGGAGGACAGAAGTGTTAATTGCAGTTCGCATGTCTTCGAGTCATTCGAGGAATCATTGTCTGTCATAATCCCAAGCCAGTGGCCATGGGCAAGTTCAACACGATCAAGCACATCTTTCAAAGGTACGGCTAGCCTTGCGGCAGTGTGTTTGCCGTTGACCTATCATTCGTAATTCGCTTTCGAAAGCGGAACAGAATAGATGATACACCTCATCGAAAGCGAGTTGAACTTCACCCAATGCCCAGTTTTGATCCATATATTAAGCAATGGTGGATGGTATGGTGAGTTTGTTCGTGAATATCCATCAGTCCAATGCTATACTAACCATTTTTTGTGACCGAAATTGCTTCTTAATTGCATCCACGGTGAGTGCATATTCCCTCCGGCAAATGTTGTTACGAGTGGTGGCGCCAGGCGGCCCTAGGTACTGTTAGCAACAGTTCCATATTTCGAACCGGCCGGTTTTATAGGTCTGCGTGGCAACGGCCTTACCACATCAAAAATCGACGATTTTTTAAGTGAACTGTCCAATTAAGTCCACCAATATTAATCAGACTATTTAGAGCTTGGTATGTGAAATATGCAGCTTTGCATGGCGCATTTTTTGGTCTGCTCCAATTTTCGATATCTTTGAAACTCCGCAAGCGGTGGCGCAAAAACACCATTTTCGGGCCAAAAATGACAGTATTTTCAAAGCCACTTGCTAAGTTTTAAAGATATCGATTTTTGGAAAGCACCAAAAGATGCGCCATGGAAAACAGCATGTTTCACATACCAAGCTCTGAACTTGGTAATCAATATTGGTGGACTTAATGGCGGGAACCGTTTGGCAAAAACCGGAACCGAACCGGCCGGGTCCAGGTTTTCTTGCAACCGCTATAGTAGAAACGGTCCCCAAATGGAACCGTTGCTAACACTAGCCCTAGGTCACTTTGTAATGCTTCATATGACTGTCATAGCTTGAGATTTGATACAGAGTTCCATGGAATATGAGCCGAAACAAATCCCAACATGACGTAGCGATTCCACGTGTCTTGGTGATATTCGGCTGTTTCAAAGTCCATAGGTGCCAGTTTAGACCATTTTGTCAGTCATTTCGGTCAATATGGATCAACCTGGATGTCAAATATGGATATCCTCTGCGAGCTTACTGTTGTAATTCCTCGACTTCTTTACCTGTTCAGGCTGGCCAACACTGTTTCATCGACCGTCGAACTTCTCAATCCAGTAACTTCCCACTCTGTCGATTCGTTTAACATTGTGATGTGAGCTTTTGCCGGCAGGTGTTTCCCCAATGAGCAGGTCCCATGTTGTGATGGATGGCAAAGAACGTGATGACAAATGATACATATGATTCCATGGCTGCCAGTCTCCTCAATTCTGCAGTGCAAAAAAAATCGCCATGAAGATGTATGTCTGGAATTTTTCCTAGCAATAGGACATTTCGCGCCTACATCCATTGATGGGCACCAAGCTTTGAAGATGATTTGTAAAGTAAGGTCACTCAAATCACGAATCAAGACGCATTCACTTTTGGAAGAAATCATCACCTTTAGCATTAAGTTATGTAAAGATATTGAATCCGACATGGCGGTAGAATTAAGGAATCTTTCGAATCCGACTTGAGTGGCTGCCGAAAGAAAGGTTATAGTACAGCGGAATGTGGGTTCTTCAATATTGACTCTAGAGCAACAAGCAAAAAAATCAGATTTGTGAGACATTGTATGCATATTTGTGAGGTTGAATACAAGGACATATTGAAAAGACTGACCAAGTGAAACTCAATTTGGGAACAGTGCAATGCATTTTATTGCTGTGCAGCTTACTGACCCTCGACAAAAATTGTTGATGCTCGGTGGGTGCTCCATTTTAGGAGGGGGATGCGATATCATCACTAGTATATTTGCCAATACAGGCTGCTGATAGGTTGACAGTGGGTTAGCTACGTTCCATTGCCCTTGGATTGTGCAAGATGCAAGGACAAAAATCGTTGACGATCTGTAGACGGTCTGTTGACGCTCTGTTGACGCTCTGTTGACGCTCTGTTGACGCTCTGTTGACACTCTGTTGACACTCTGTTGACGCTCTGTTAATGCTCTGTTGACGCTCTGTTGACGCTCTGTGGACGCTTATTCAGGACATAGTTACGATGTTGTCGCAAGCATTTTTGCCTGGAAAGGTGGCTGAAAGTTCAATTATGGAAGAATGTGGTCACACAGCCCGTATATTTCCGAAGATGCAAGGCCTACAATTGTTGAGGCTCCATGGATGCTCATTTTTGGGGCATAATCATGATGTCATCAATCGCATTTTTGCCCAGAAGGGTGGGCGATAGCTCAAGTTTGGATTCATGTCGTCGCTCAGCCCCTTGAGTATGCAAGATGCAAGGTCTACAATCATTGACGCTCCGTTCACACTCATCCTCTGGACATAGCAGCGATGTTGTCGCAATCATTTTTGCCTAGAAAAGATGCCAATGGAACGATTATGGGTTGATGTTGCCACACGGCCCTTGGATCTTCCGAGATGCAAGGCCAAAAGTTGTCCATGCTCAGTTGACACTCATTTTCAGGACTTAGCAGCGGTGTTGCAGCCACCATTTTTGCCTAGAAAGGCGGCTGATTGTTTGATCATGAGTTAATGTCGCTGCACAGCCATTTGGATTATCCGAGATGCAAGGTCAAAAATTGTTGACGCTCCGTTGACTCCCATTTTCAGGATGGGGCAACTAGCGTGTCATTTGCCATTTTCGCTCTAACACCGACCAATACATTAAGATTGTGACAATGCAGCCCTTTGATTGCCGAGTGTCTAAGACTGAAAATCGTTGATGTTCTGCTGATGCTGACATTAATCTCATCTAAACAGCCTTGGTACGCTCAATTACTGTATGCAATGAATCGTATACTTATTATTGACATCCAATATTGCATTTCTGAGTATTATCATTTGCATCCAGGAACTTTGTTATCTCTCAATTTTGAATCAACCTCTATCCACATTATCTGAGGGAGAAATGACGTGGCCCTATCGCATTCCAGCGATTTTGGCCGGCAATATACGGCATGTAGATCATTTCACTAGTTTTTGGTAAATATAGCTCGACTTCCTCTGCTTTCCTCATCCAGCTCCTTCTCCTCGATTTCCATGATGTACCATAAGCAATTTCAATTCTCTCAACCATGTGCACCAGGTCTGTGCAGAGAGTTATGCAGCTAAATGCATGGATGAATGCAGAATAACGGTCATGATTCAGATATATTCATATTGGGCATGGACCGCTCCTCTTAGGACTCGTATGACATCGCTAAGTCATTCTTTGTTTGTACATTTCATCACTAATGTAGCTGTTGCTTTCTTACTTCACAGTAACCTGCAATCAGAAATCGAACGTTTTGGCCATATTACAGCCTGATTTAGATTCTCGAATCTTCGGATGGTGCATTTGACCATTGCCCATGCACAGTCTAATTATTATGTCTCACAATTTGGTCACTGAAATCATGTAAAAGCTGACATGTAGCAAAATTGGTACACATATTTCATTTCACAGAGATATGACGTCAACAATAACAATATTCCTCTCCATTCCTCCGCATTTGCAGGAGCTATCACCATGTCTTCGTCCGAACCTGATTTCTATATCGTGATCAGCTGGGCGGGCTATATGCAGAGGTGAGAGCTCACGAGGTCATCAGGCTTCACATTCTGAATGAGTGATCAATGGTGCTCGGCGGCTGGGGCAAGACCAGATATTCTCGTGTTCGCCTGCAGCTTCCCAGAACCTAGCATAATATGACTACTTCCTGATTGATATGTCCCTTGCGGCATGTACGATATTCTGGAGACAATGTCAAAACACACCATAAGCCCTCCAATTGTTGTTGGTGCAGATGCCGCTGCATCATCATCCGTTTGTGATGTAACGACTGCCGGAACCCTCAATTCGGATGGGCAGTCCTTCTCATTTCATTCATGGAAGTAGTTGGCCGCATCCTACCATCCTGGATGTGTCAATTTGTCAAGCTTCATCTGCTACTGCTGAAACCTCTCCATGCGCTGCTGCATCATTTTGGTGAATGTGCCCATCACCCAGCCGGGTTCGTCATTCTCGCTCAGCTGGCCCTGCTATGTCTCTTCATCATCCTAATCATCCCCATCCTCCTCATCGTCGGAACTTGCAAGATCACACAGACTGTCTCTGATAGCAACCATCATCTCTTGGAAAGTCTTTTTGGGCTCTCTGTTGGTCAATCCAGCGTTTTCAGCTTTCCTTGTATCATTGTGCTCCTTCTGAACTGCTGCGTCTGGGCCTTCTACTGGCATTGCTGCCCCAGTAGCCTTTCTATCTACAAAATCCTCGATCCATTGTTCTTTCTCATCATTGCTCAAGAAGTGTGTTTCTTGTCATTTCTCGGCAGCAAGCTTCTTTTTGGTTCGCAAGCAGCGCAATTCAGGAAGGGCTCGGAATCTCTCCGCTTCCAAGCCGCTTTTGCCTTCATTCCCTTGCTGACGTCGTTGTGTAGACCGCTGTGTTGATTTGCCATATTTGCCTGCCGGAAGTTGCGAAAAGTTCAGTTTCGGAGCATTGACCTTTGTAGTCTGCATTGACTTTGTCGTTGGGCGAGATGTTGGATGTTGCAAGAGAAGGACAGTATGGAGGCAATCTGTGTCTTTTATGTCAAGGTTTGTGTGTTTAATCATCCTGAACAAAGCTAAAACTGGCTTTTGACTGTCAATAAAACGGGAATAGTTAGGCCAACCGTACAACATGACCTGATTGCTAGCATCAGTTGCTTGTAATGTCCCGGGCATTACTTCAGACAAACAGCAGCAGACTTTCTTTCCCTGGTATAATGTCCGATTTTTATTTGACAATCACTCGATTTCAGCTGTCGTACACCTCGATTTATCCCTGGTGATATTACAGATCGCCGGACCTACTTATTGCACAGCATGCGGCGGAGGGAAACCCCTGCAACATGCGGCCAAACTCAACAGGATTTGTCTTGGGTATAGGGAACATCTTGGCTGCTACATATTCAATTCTGCCATGAAGCTAACTATATAGTCCTCAGGACTTCCCACTTCTTTTCGTTATCATCTGCCTCTCCTGTTCCACACCGTCATACCATGGCAACACAACCACCACAGTCATGGGGAAGTGGAGCAAAATCAAGCCGATTGGCGGGCACTATATCAAATACATTACTCATTGGCACAAAGCAGCAATGCGGACACCAGATAGTCCACCGTGACACTGCCAGCGCTGCCACCAGGAATAAGACCCAGGATGCACAATTACAAATCGTCTGTGAGACTGGAAGCAGCAAGAATAAGAAGCAACATGCATTTAGATGTAAGTATATGCATATGGTTATAAATGGCCATCAATTGACTGTAACACGTAGAGGGGGTGTACGTAGAGAGCTACGGGACAAATCTATCGTTGCCCGTAATGGGAATCCTCCATGGCTGATCAAGGTATGTGTCAACACAGTCTGCGAAATCAAACATCTTGATGTTGTCATCTGTCGGATTTTCGCCAATGAATTGCCTGATAAGCATCCCCGTTAGCTGACAAGACAGGCTCAAATCACCCTCGAGGAGGCTACGGAAGTATATCAGGTTGAGGTATTTGCAGAATCTCATTGTTACAAGCAGCAACTAATTTCTTGTAGATTTTTGACATGTCTGCGACTATGGCAAGGGAAGGAGGTCGGGTACAGCTAGTGTTAGCAACGAGTCTGGGTAACCCGCCAGCAGTCCAGGTTTTGGCTGGCGGTTTGGTTTGGTTTGGTTCCAGACCAGGCCAAAAACCAGACCCAGTGTGTCTTGGCAGGTTTATTACCCAGACCGGACATGAACCTGTGGGTTTTCGGCCTGGTTGCAACCGGACCGCGGTTCCTATTTTACGGTTCCTACACATTTGCTTCCAATTAAGTATTTGAGTTAACATCGTATTGTAACATGATCAGTATGTAAATTGTGCAGTTCTGGCCGCTCTTTCACCTCCCACTTTCCGTTCTGTGATCCGACTGATATTCGGTGAGTGGCTGTGGAAAAACGGCAAATTGTAGGAGAAATTAGCAGGTTTTGGATAGCGACTCAACGAATATTGGTCGGCTCACATATCTGAGATCGGGAGGTGAAAGAGCGGCTGGAACTACACAATCTACGTACTGATCATGTCATGATACGATCAGAACCCAAATACTGAATTGAAGGCAAAGTTGTGTTGTTGAAATGCTGCGTGTTTGGTGGGAAAATTGGCCCATTTCCAATGGGCCTGGTTTTTCGTGTGGTATGAGTCGTTGACACGGTCTGGTTTCGGGTGGAACCGGAACCAGAGCCGACCCGGGAATTTGGACCGGTTGTTAACACCAGGTTCAGCTGGAACAGTCTGACATGCGCCTGGCCTTGAATATGGGGAAAGCAGCCAATGGAGTGTTTTAGCGCGCCGCAATGAAAGAAATGCAATTTCTGATCAAGAAACGTCGCACCGAGGTCCGGGAGGGGAAGAAGTGGAGTGTTGAGTTTCTTGGGCATAAAAAGGTGATGGCTGGGATAGGAAGACATCTGGCTACGCTTCATCAAAACCACACAGCCAGTCGTTTTCAATGGCAAAACGGCACTGCAATGAATCCGCAGACATGATGGAGACGCAACCGAACACGTGCACTTCCACCCAACCGACTCAGACAGCAGACTCCAGAGCCGAAGCCATCTCCCCACGAAATGCCACACATCCCAACTGGTGAAATTTGAGGAGCTCAACGTTCCCAAATCATCAAATTGACGGCCGAATATGCGTATCCACATACATCTCTTCCCTGTGCAAAATGTTTTACTCTTGATGCGTCTGCCCAGGAGAGCCAGCACGAGACAGTTGTTGATCCAGATATGCCGACTGATGAAGGAACATCCACTGGTTAGTACTCTATCTGCTGCGTGGTAATGCAGCTTACATCCATTTTGAGGACCAGAGCAGCCTATTGAGCGAACCTGCAAGTGATGACGAGCATTGATCGAAAGGCACAGGATTTTGGAGATTATTATTATATATTTAAATGTATTATTAAAGAACAATGTTGTGATCAAGAAGAAAGTAAATGAACAGGCTAGAAACACTGCCAAAACAATGGGAATGATGGACTACGCCATATCAAACGATTGCATAATGTGGATAGACCAGTGGCAAAATGAGCATCAATGGAGCGTCAATATTTTTAGGTTGTGTAAGTCTGGAGATTGAAAATTGATCTGGTTGTGGTTATAAATAATCTGAGGATTGGCAGCCTTTATTGGCAAATATCATATCGACATGCTACCTACCTCATCTCGAAAATGAGCGTCAACTGAGCGTCAACAATTATTGGTCATGCGTCCTGGGTAATCACACCCCCGGTAGGTTGCAGGCAGTCATAAAGCAACCATTGGCCGCCTTTATAGGCAACACAGATTGCGATACCCTCCCTGCCCTATCTTGAAAATCAGCATTAATGATTGTTGGTTGTGTATCTTGGGTAATGTGGGGTGTGACTGATTGGAAATAGTCATAAATGAATTATTGGCTGCCTTTATAGGCAAAAGAGAAAGAGAAACGCTCCCTGCCCCATCTTGGAAATGAGCGTCAATGGAGGGTTAATGATTGTTGGTCGTGTACCTTGGGTACTATGGGGTGCAACAGGTTGCACACAGTCATAAACGAATTATTGGCTGCCCTTTTTGGCAACAAAGCAAGAGAAACGCTCCCTGCCCCAGCTTGAACAAGTGCGTCAATGGAGTGTCGATGATTGTTGGCTTTGCATCATGCTTAATCACAGGGCGAAGTGGCCATTGTGGTCGATAAACATCGTCTTGACTGCTTTTGTATGCCAAAACGCTCAAGAATACGTGGTAGTCATCAGCAACAACTCTAATTTCCGTCAGAAGCACATGGGTGTTCCGGACGGCTCTGACGGCTGTGACGGAACCTCGTACCCTCTGACGGAGAATTACACGCTGCCCGTCGCCCAGGCGACGGGTCGTGTTGCACACGTACTCCTTTACTTTGTGGTGACGTTTACGCACCATCAGAAGGACACGTGTGTTAAACTCTTCACAGGGGCTGCAGTTATGCTGAAGCCGTGTACCCAATGCCTGGCGATGTTAAATCATAGCTACTACTTATCGTTCAACAATTTTCAAAACTTATGCATTCAGTTTGTATTCTCATCTATGTATCTATGTATCTATATAGCTAATATGTACTCCCCATCACTCAGTCCACCTCCATTACCCCAGTATCTCCGTACACCCGCCATCGCTCATTCACGATGTACTTGGAGGCCGTGATCGAGCGAGTTGAGAGATGCACTTGGAGGCCGAGATTGAGTGAACTCAGTGATACACTGCGAGGCCGTGATCGAGCGAGTTCAGAGATGCACTTGGAGGCCGAAATCCAGTGAACTCAGAGATACACTCCGAGGCCGTGATCAAGCGAGTCTGGAGATGCAATTGGAGGCCGTGATCGAGCGAGTTTCGAGATGCACTTTGAGGCCGTAATCGAGCGAAATTGGAGATGCACTTTGAGGCCATAATCGTGCGAGTTGGGAGATGCAATTGGAGGCCGTGATCGTGCGAACTTGGAGGCCGTAATCGAGCGAGTTTGGAGATACACTTGCAGCAGCCTATGATCGAGGGAGATTAGAGGAGTAGTTGGAGGTGGTCGATCTAGAGGCGGTCGATGGGAGGCGCGCCAGGTGCTGAGACTCTATTCATCGGTTAGTTAACTTGAAACTGTGGGAATGAACTCTTATGAAATCGAGAGAATGAAGGGATGACAGACAATCTTGGGTGTATGCTGTACTCGGTGTATGCTGCACTCGGTGTATGCTGCACTCGGTGTATGCTGCACTCGGTGTATGCTGCACTCGGTGTTAACTCATCATCATGGCATGGAGAGATAGAGAGGGAGGACTTAACTTTGTGTTCTTACAATGATGGTAGAGTTGTGGACGAGAAAGAGAGAGATGGAGGTTGAAGATGAGAACGATGTGGAGGATACGAGCGGACCTGAGAAATCAGGGGTACGACTTGCGTGATTGGGTTTGAAAGACCGCGTATCGGTGTAATTACCCGCCGGATTGGGACTCGTACCTGCCGTATCTGGGATGGTAAATTGACTCGCACACAAAATTCTCTTAAGTCCCAGTTCCTCATGATGATTTCCCCCATCTCTCTCTTTCTTGTGCTCAACTCTACCATCACCTAAGAACACGAAGTTAAGTCATCCCTCTCTATCTCTCGATGCCATTATCATGACTTAACACCGAGTACAGCATACATCAAGTACAGAATCATCCCAAGATCAACAGCCTCCCTCCAAATCGACCGCTTCCAAGTACTCCTCCAATCTTGCTCGATCACAGCCTGCAAGTGCATGTCCAAACTCGCTCGATCACGGCCTCCCAGTGCATCTCTCAGTTCACTCAATCTCGGTCTCCAATTGCATCTCCAACCTCGCTCGATCACTGCCTCAAAGTGCATCTCCAAACTCGCTCGATCACGGTCTCCCAGTGCATCTCTGAGTTCACTCGATCCTGCCCTCCAAGTGCATCTCTGAGTTCACTCGATCCAAGTTAACTAACCGATGAATAGAGTCTCAGCACCTTGCGCGCCTCCCATCGACTGCCTCTAGATCGACCATCTCCAAGTACTCCTCTAATCTCCCTCGATGATAACCTGCTGCAAGTGCATCTCTAAACTCGCTCGATCACAGCTCGGAGTGCATCTCTGAGTTCACTCGATCTCGGCCTCCAAGTGCATGTCCAAACTCGCTTGATCACGGCCTCGGAGTGTATCACTGAGTTGACCCGATCTCAGCCTCCAAGTGCATCTCTCAACTCGCTCGATCACAGCCTCCAAGTACATCGTTAATGAGCGACGGCGAGTGTACAGAGATACAGGGTTAACGGAGGTGGACTGAGCGACGGGGAGTACATATTCGGGAGACCCCGGGGTAGATCGACATCATCTCATTTCCATCTCATCTGGATCCACGCAATTGCGTGGATTCTCAGGGCCAGGTAGTATCATGTCTTCTCACTTTCTTCCTAGGCTCCTCGAGCTAGAACCGTTCTTTCTCACAAATTCTGTTTGGATGTCACAAGAGGTGTGGCGGAATGTCGATGTTGGGCTCACTGCCGTCTAGGTCCGTCGTATCACCACAACGGCCTCCAAGTGGTGCATCTCTCGGTGCTCTCAATTGGCATCTCCAGGTGCTCCTCCAATTCTGCTTGACTACCATCTGTGGCCAGATTGACCGTATGTATATATATAGAGATACTTAAATAATGCTTGCCCTAATATGCGGTAGCGAATCTTGTGACTATAACAAAGATGAATATGATAGACGAAATGTGTTGTTCTTATGGAACCCTGCATTTGGCTTCCGGACTGATGCACATTATGCTGATGTACCCAATGAACCCATACCGACGTATGGTCACAGTTGGCCACAACGCAACAGTGTTCGTTTACAATAGCATACCGACAGAGCCAGAAGAAATGGCGAAACTGCGATCGGAGGGCGATATGCAACGCAACGCGTCGTTTTGGCGCTGAGCGCGGTGTAGTCTGCCACCGGGGTGGCTCTGATGGCTCTGATGGAGCGCGTCCACTGTGACGGAGCCATTCCGCCCGGATGGAAATGTTTTTTGCTGATGGTAGCTTTTTAAACGAAATCAGTTGTTACTGTCTCAGAGGATGTGGCAGGAATATCCTGGACATATCTGCCTATAAAGGCTGCCATCTCCTTGTTTATGTATACTTGTGATTAAGCCCCACTCATAATGCTGAAGATGCAAGACCAGTAATTATAGACATTCCGTTGACGCTCATTTTCAAGATGGGGCAGGGAGTGTTTGGTTTTCTCATTTTGCTATAAAGGCAGCCAATACTATGTTTATGACCATGTATAACCTGTCGCCCCCCAGATTACCCATGATACACGACCAAAATCGTTGACTTTCCATTGACTCTCATTTTCAGGATGTGGTAGGGCGCATGTGTCTGTTCATTGTGATCACTAAGGCGGCCGATAAATCAAAAATAATCCGTGATGTCCCGATGTCAATAGTTTAAGATTCTCAGTAGCATGTCTGAATGCAACCATAAATGTAAAACGCAAAATGCAGGACCGCAGATTGGAACCAATGGGTCTAGGCAAACCCTGGGAAACCGGCGGGTTGACTGGTATGTGTCCGGGTTTGGCCCACCAAGAGTAACCAAGTCAGGTGTTTACACGGGTCTAGAACCGAACGGACCTGTTCTTGCGGTCCTAACCAGGACCGCTGGCGGGTCACCCGGACTCGCTGTTAACTCTACATATTACCCTAGTAATATGACCTGTTACTATATCAACCGTACTAGTTTGTTCCCAGCCAGGGATTCGGAGGCTCATTGGGTTTCATAGTCTTTGCCCAACATCATTAATTGATCAGACACGCCATGCTCAGGCCAGGAGTGTTCTCTTTGGCCCGAGAGTACCCAAGGTGTTCCGATCCCACTGGGGAAACTGCTCAAAGTCCCAGATACTCACATATTGGCTTGCGTCTGCCTCACACGTCAGTCGCTTTATTGCAGTCAATGTGTTCAGTCCCACTTAGCATAGTTTAGTGAATGTGGTAAGAAATAACTGGCATCTTTATAAGCCTTGAAGGCTTACAACTGGCCAAGCATCAGCAAAATGTAAATTTGGCTGGAATCAATACGCAATCCTCCCAGACAATCCGTGTGACCTCACCAGTGCTTCTAAGTACTTCTAGATGCTCCCAGACCCCCCTGGAGCTAAGCAAAGTGCTCTCAGACTCTGCAAGAGCATTCTCAGGATGCTCTGAGATTTGACTGATAGGATAGTCAAATTATGAAGCTCCTGAGACCTCTGCCCATATCTGTGGTAGACTTCGAGAGAAGCTGAGACCGGTGCGCAGCTCTGCGGGACACTTCGAGAGCAGCTGAAACCGCTGTGCAGCACAGCGGGAGACTTGGTGCCGTATTCACACTGCAGTGGTTGTTACATTACCACAAGGCATTTCGTGTGTGTTACCGTCACAAGATTCGGTACCTCATAATATGGCATGCATTATTGAAGTCTTTCTATATATATTCATCCGGTCAAACTGGGAGCAAATGGTAGTTGAGCATAATCAGAGGAGCACCTGGACACGCCCATTGAGAGAACTTGGAGATGCACCACTTGGAGGCCAAATGTGGTGAAACAATGGAGATAGAAGTTAGAGAGCTCACCATCAACACTCCACCGCACTCTCGCAATATCCAAATCGAAATCATGAGAGTGAGGAGTTCTGGTTGTAGGAGCGTAGGTATCGGGTGAGAAGATATGATTCTACCTGGTGTTGAGGATCCACACAATTGCCTGGATCCACGAAATCTTGAAAAAAGCAACTGAGACCAAAAGTTGGGAAAGATAGAGTGTGTATTTTCATTGGATGATAATATGAGATGGAAATGAGATGATGTTTATCTACTCCAGGGTCTGTGGGAGATATACTCCCCATCAGTCTGGCCAACTCTGTTACCCCTGAATAACCGTACACCCATCGTGACTCCTTCAAGATGTACTTCGAGGCCGGAATGGAGCCATTTTGGAGATGCACATGGAGACCAAGATTGAGTGAACACAAAGATGCACTTGGAGGCCGGGATCGAGCGACTTTCGAGATGCCCTTGGAGACCGAGATCATGTGAAGTTAGGGATGCACTTGGAGGCCGGGATCGGGCAAGTTTGTAGATGCCCACGGAGGCCGAGATTGAGTGAATTCAGAGATGCACTCTGAGCCGGTAATCGAGCCAGTTTGGAGATGCACTGAGGCCGAGATCGAGTGAACTCAGAGATGCACTTGATGGCCATGATCCATCAAGATTGGAGGAGTAGTTGGAGGCGGTTGATCTGGAGGTGATCAATCTGAAGGTGGTCAATCTGGAGGCAGTGAATCTGGAGGCGGTAGATCAGGAGGCATGTGCAATGGAAGCTGAGACTCTATTCATTGGTTAACTCGTAATATTGGGAATGTAAAGAATTGAGTACAACACGGTCTGCCGAGAGCTGAGAGACTGGCTGGGAGCGGGAGACATTCAATCGTGGGATGATGTAGTACATGGTGTATGCAGTACTCAGTGTATACAGTACTCGGTGTCTGCAGTACTTGGTGTATGCTGTACTTGGTGTATGCTGTACCCAGTCCATGCTGTACTCGGTGTGAACTTTTGATCATGACATGGAGACATAGAGAGGGATGATTTAAGTTCGTGTTCTTAGGTGATGGTAGAGTTGAGGACGAGAAGGAGAGAGATGAGAGGAGATGGGGCAAAAATCATCAGAAACTAGGACTTAAGAGCCTTTCGTGTGAGAGTCAATTTAGCAACCCCGATACAGCAGGTTCGAGTTCCGATCTGGCGTGTCATAACACTGATACGAGCACTGCGCAACCCACTCAGGCAAGTCCTACCCCTCATTTCTCATATTTGCTTGTATCCTCCACATTGTTCTCATCTTCATCCCCCATCACTCTCATTCTCTTCCGCAACTTCTACCCTCATCGCAGAACACAAAGTTTGCTCATCCCTCTCTATCTCTCCATGCCATGATCATGAGTTGACACCGAGTACAAGCATACACCGAGTACAGCATACACCATGTACAGCATACCCAAGATTGTTTGTCTTCCTCTCATTCTCATGATTACGGGTTGATCTCTGAATATAGCTTCAGCTACCAGCATGCCTCCATATGCGATCTACTGCCATCAGCCAGCTTGCAGTGAGTGCTCAAAGGTGAAGTCACCTTGTAACATTCCCACGTTTGCGAGTCAATGAACTGATATATAGAGTCTCAGTATTTGGCGCATGGTCCATCGACCGCCTCCAAGTACTCGTCCAATCTCGCTTGATCACAGCCTCCGAAGTGTATCTCCACACTCGCTCGATTATGGCCTCCAAGTTCGCACAATCATGGCCTCCAAGTGCAACTCCAAACTCACTCAATCAAGAACTCGGAGTGCATCTCTAAGTTTACTCGATCTCGGCCTCCAAGTGTATCTCCAAATACACTCCAGTACCGCCTACAAGTGCATCTCCAAACTTGAATGATCATGGCCCTCAAGTGCATATGGAAACAATCTTGATCCCGGCCTTGGAGTGTATCTCCAAACAAGCTTGATGACTGCCTCCAACTGCATCACTACACTCGCTCGATCACCGCCTCAGAGGATATCTGTGAGTTCATTCGATCGTCATCGTCAGGCGCACCTGGAATTGCTCTCAAGCTCCACCTGCAGCCAGTCGAGATATACTGTGTGTAGATGCGTAGCTATATAGAAACATAGATGACAATACAAACTGAATACATGAGTTTTAAAAATCGTTGAATGATGAGTAGTAGCTATGATTTCCAGGCGCACCTTCAACATTCCCAAAGATGTTGTTGTTCCCAGACTGCTTTACAGTGATTCGAGGTGCTTCAAGGCTTGTCGCTGGCGCTCTCAGACTTATCGCCGGCACTCCTAGCTGCTTCCAGGAATGTTGTCGGCGCTCCCAGACTTGTCACCAGCACTGCCACATGTTCTCCAACCGATCACAATCACTCCCATGGTACTTCTATACAAGTCATCAGAGATCCCAGTTACTCCGAAGGCTGGCATGAATGTCCTCCTACAGTCTGAGACTCTCCTGAAATTGACGCATCTAAGTTTACACTCCACATCCTCTCAGACACCCCTGGAGGCTCCCAGTGACTAAATTACATTTTGCTGATGAAGGTCATTGCATCATCAAATCAGTTCTACCGTAGTATGTGAACATTCAATGAATTCACTAGCAACGAGGCTTGCTATCAAATCGACACAAGGCCTGTAATCGCCCGCCAAGGATCATACCTATGGCAGCTTACTACTCCATTTCATGATTGGTGGTATGTAATATATGGTATTATAAACCCGTTATGTAGATCCCGAAGTATACTAGTACCAATACCTCTATCAAAGGAGAACCTCTAACGGAAAGGCTGTGCTCATACTTCTTTTGGTTCCCAAATATTCGTGAAGATCGACAAAAAATTGTCCAGTGAATGTTGCATCTCTGTCGCTTACAACAACTTCCGGAAAACCATGATACTTCCATACATTCTGAAAATATGCTCTCCCAACCAGAGGGGAATGCATTCTCCTAATCGGGATGACATGAGCCATCTTCGTAAATTGATCTATTTCCTCCAAAATCAATGTGGCTCCTTCTGACTCAGGTAGATCAGAAATGAAGTCCATGCCGATATGAGTCGATGATTTGCAATCCAATTTAAACAGGTGTTGTAACCCGTGTTTAGCATGCCTCGGAATTTTAGTTGTTTGACCATTATTGCATCCGTCGCAATATTTCCTAAAGTCTGTTTCCATATTTGGCCAAGAAAAGTTCCTTGCAATTAACTCCAGTGTTCTATCTCTTCCAAAATGTCCTGCTATTTTGGAGTCATGTTCTGTTTGAATAATTCAAGTGCATAATTTCTGTGGAACATATACTCGATTCTCCCAGTGAAGTATGTCTTCCATTATCGAAATATTCCAATCAACAGTATCACTCTTCGATAGTATTTGTTGACAAACCTCCTTATAATGGTCGTCTTATTCAGCTTTTTCATAATCCTTTCCTTTGCTTCTGATAGTAAGAATTCCACTTCCAATGCTCCGATATTTATCACTTCGAATTCCTCATCATTGATCAAGATTTCTCCTATCTCTACCCATGATTCCCTTTTACACAGCATTTGATTTCCTGGTGCAGTTGTAACAGCTTCTCTAGAGGTGAACTCCGGGCACCTAGATAAGGCATCTGCTTTTCCGTTACAGGAACCCTTGTGATAGTGCATATTGAGATCACAAGTCTCATGTTCTGTGGCCCATCTAGTCTGGCTTCAATTTAGCTTAACGGCTGTTTCGAAGTAGGTAAGATTCTGAAGGTCTGAATATATAATTATTTTATGCATGGTTCCTTGCAGAAAATGTCTTCATTGTGTTAAGGAATGAACTATTGCCAAAGATTCTATATCTAAAACGTCGTCATTACACTCCGCTGGTAATAATTTTCTGGATACGAAACCAACCTGATAAATTTTACTGTCTTCGAACTTTGAGGAAATTATTCCTGTGACAGCCAAATCCGTTGAGTCGACATCCAACAAAGCCGGTCTTTCTGCATCGTAATGACATAATATTGGCTAGTTTCCTAAAGTGAAAAGTATTGTACATTTGAGAAACGCAGCCTCCGGAGCCCCTCCCCAATGAGAATTCTTTTTATCTCCTGTTAACAACCCAGGTATAGGAGATACTATCGAGACATAAGAACGAATACACCATCTATAGAAGTTTCAAAGCCTTAAAAGTTGTTGTGCTTCCTTTTGAGTGGTCAGTCTTGGCCAATTGACAATACCCTTAGCTTTATCGGGATCCATTCTAAAACCTTCTGCACTAACAATGAAGCTGAGAAAAGGTACTTCTGTTGCATCGAATATACACTTGTTGATTTCAACAGACATAATATTATCCATCAACAATCAGAAAACTTTTGGAACTTGTCGATGATGCTTCCCCAATGATCCTTTTGTAGCCAACAATGTATTATCCAGATAAGCTACCACTACCATTCTGTCATTCTCGTCGATTTCAACTTTAGTATCAAATACTGATTCGATTCCCAACATTGGTTGAACAATTCAATTTATTTCCCTTTGGAAGGTTGCAGAGGCATTGGTGAATCCCAATGGCATGACCATATATTCAAATAGTCCGAACCTTGTTCGAAACCGTGTAAACATTTCCAGACCCAAGGCCATCTGTATTCAGTGAAATCCTGCATTCATATCAATTTCGGTAATATGAGTAGGTTTATGAATTCTTCTTGAAAGTTCGTCCATAATTGGTAACAGCATTTTATGTTTTTTAGTATGTTTATTAAGATGTCGATAATCAACACACAATCTTAGTCCTTTCACACTTGGTTCTGGCACAAAAAGTATTGGACTTCCAACTGTACCACTAGAAGGTGTTATCTTGCCATCTTTTATCATTTTATCAAGGTATTTGATCAATATCAGTTCTTCTTCCTGGGATAATTGATAAATTGGTCCCATCCTCAATTTATCTTCCAAACATTAGAAGTTCAATTTTATGATCGCATCCACTATTGTCTGATAATTATTCTGCATGCTCTGGATCGAAGAGTAATAAGTACTTTTGATACTGAGTCAGTACCTTCTGCAATACTGATTGATTGTTCATGACCATTGCTCCAATATTTAACTCATCTGGTTTTCAAGTGACTCTTTAATTGTAAGTTATTGAATATTTGAGATGAATCTTTCCATGACCATAGCACATCACAGAACAATGAGGAAAATGTAAATGGCTGGTCGTTATTCACCGAGCCATATGTTTCTCTAAATACCAAGCAGGTATTAATGCATCATATTCTGCAGAAGTCTTCAGGACTTCAAACAAATGATGCTTTTCGTTGTAAGATCTGAGGTTTCCAAATGATATTCCCAAAGGAACTGTATATAACCCCTCTGCAATTATTTCCCTTCTGTTAGGGGGGTGCTTTCCTTTAAGTAGATATACTTTATGCACGGCCCTAGATACTATATCCTTCCGAAGCGTATATCCAGATAATGTATATTGGTAATTGTTGAAGATGGAATACAGACAGAGGGCAAATAGGTATCGTTGTTTCCGATGCGACCAGGAAAATGGCAACCTAATCAAATCTAGGTGTCAGGCAATATTGACAGTACATATACTATACTATATGTTTTGTCTCGCCTGAAGATTTGCCAACCTTTTCCTCTCATTCTGAAGTTGCTTCTTAGTGTTAAGCAAAGGATTGACTGTTCCCTTTCGTGTTCGTCTTGAAGAATCCGACTGGTAAGAATTCTGAACTGGTACCTTCTACAAGTCTGACTCCGAATGTTGCCAAATATCTCGAGTTGTTGAAGAAATCTCCCTTTCAATTGCAACTTGGAGTGGTTCTCGTATCTCATTATCATTTGAGACTTCTGAAAGGAACTTCTAGTTATCGATAAAGTATCTTAAGGCTGGATCCAATTGAACTAATGCCGCTATCCACCACATGCACTGAGCTGCAAACAGATACTGGTGTTGTTGGAAAGTGACTATAAGTTTTGCAAAAGTCCACACTAATATATCAGATTCGTTCTCAAAGGTGATACTCATCTGAGATGCGGGGCTGCCTCTACAAAGGTAATAATAATTGATATTAATAATAATAGATATAGGTATCATAAAAACACAATAATATTTTAAGGTCATCTTCGCTGGTAGGTTTTTCTGACTGTTCGCTGCTACAGCTTGTTCTACTCATTGTTGGGTACAATGTGAGATCTTATATAGTCGGACCCTCAGTTCATGGTTGACTTCGGAATCTCGCTATGACACCATGATTGCCTGATAGCTTATCGCCGAAACAACTGAAGTGTCTCATTGATAGTGCCACGCTTCCCTTTGGTTATTGTGTTCATGCATGAGTGGTTTCAATGTGCTTCACCCCCACTATGGGCCATCCTCATGTCATGATATCAAACCCACATAATTGCCAACTCATAACTTCAACTTGGACATCTTGTTTCCCATAATATTCAGTAGTTGGAACATCTGCTGACAGGTATCCTAGACAGTGCTTTATCGCAATATATATTAATAGCTCTTCACTAGTAATTGCCTTGCCTTAATTTGGATATTCGGCAATGCTTCAGAGATGTAATCAGCGACCAACCGTTACCCTGGCAACGTAGATTATGACACGCACTTGACGTTGCAATGTATACTTACCCACCTCAATGAGCAGCTTTCCTTATGGCATCTTATCTTCAGCCAATGTCGTGAATTCCTCCGATACCGCATGCTAACATCTCGACCATCCATAATCGGGGGAGTGTCACAAGTTGTTGTCACCGCACTGCGCATGAGCTTGCAGATCCCACTTTCCTGCATGTCGTGTGACATCTGATGCACACGTAATTCTGCGTAAGCGAAACTTCACTGTGTGTTGTCCCACTAGATAAGATATAGTAGGTGTGGCCAATGATTATGCGCACTGCTGATGGTTTTTCACATCCCAGTAATGGCGACATAATTGCTTCATCATAAGTGAATCCAATAGTCAGGCCGTACCTATGACTAATTGATCGACATGAGGCCCAAGTGTAATTGTGCTAAAGACCAGTTGACTCACATACCATAACGTCGTTCTTTGGAAGGTAGATGTTGTGCATATGACTACCATAGTTGTTGCTGCATGTACCAGCTGCGATCCTTTTTGTATCATTACCTCTGCTCAGGCAACCTCGGAAGGAACCCCTAACACCTTAGGGTAACATCCGTGGATCTTACTGTCTTTGTTCGTTTTTCCACAGGAATTTTGAATACTTTCGCTGCTGCTGGTGAAATCAAGAATGAAGTACTTCCTTGATCCAACATACATCGTCAGGGAAAGTATGTATTGTTAAAATCTAAAAAGAATTTATATAGTAGTCTCTTGCCGATGTTTGTAGGTGAGACTAATTTCATCTTCTTCTTTAAGGCTGCTAGATAAAAGACATAATCATTCAATATGTTGGGTTTTTAATTCTGGTGATTCAGAACGTTAGTTGCTTTGTGTTTTGCCATCGCTATATTTTCGACAATAGCGTAACCACAACGGGTCAATAGTAATAGGAGATAATGCTGTTGTTGTTGAATTATATTGTAATCGTATCTCCTTACTGACCAGCAGTTTTGACCTTCCAATCATCCTCAGAGGAGACAATTGAACAATCCAAGGAAACAGGTCCTCCAAACATAGTTCTGTGTGTTAAAACATTAATTTGCAACCTAAAAGTCTAATGTGGCTTTCTAATCACTATTGGAGTCCCACCAATTCCTTTTCTTAGGTTCATGTTCTTCTTCTTCCTTTTCTCCATCATACTTGGATTCACATTCCTGCTCGAAACATTCGTAATCTTCTGGATGAGATTTATTACGGGAGTCATGGTGAGTTTCCTCATCTGATTCATTATCGGTAGAATTCTGATCAATATCCGATTCCTGACCATAGGCTCCTACTTCGATCTTCTGATAATCCTTCGGTTTAGGAGAGGAGGCTGTATGCATATCAACGTTAATTGACTGGTAACAATCGAAAGATGTATGGTTGCCTTCCCGATCTGTTGGCGATGCCTGCCTCCGGCATTATCCTGCCGATCTCCTTCTATCCAGCTCAGATTTATCAATTCCTTGTGTTTGTTTGGCATAAGTTTTCCCTGATTCATTTTTGAAATTTCATGCCGATTTTTTCTTTAAAAGATTTCCACCTTTGTCCTGGTTTGCTCAAAAATTCAGCTGGCGGAATCTTGGTTGGAACTTTCTGTTAGGGGTTCTCCCTTAATGGATGGATTAATACTAGTCTACTTCGAGATCTACATAACGCCGATCTCACAATGAAGTGGTATGCTGCCATGCTTATGATCCCTACCAGGTGGTTACATGCCTCATGTCGATTTGATAGCGAGCCTCATTACTAGCAGATTGATTAAAAGATCATAAACTATGGTTGAGCTGATTTGATGATGCAATTACCTTGGCCAGTCACAAGCCTTCAAGGTTGGTAGAGATGCCAGGTATTTCTTACCACACTCACTAAACTATGCTAAGTGGGACTGGACATGGAGATTGCAGGAATGCGATTGATGTGTCAGGCAGACGATAGCTAATATGCAATCGCAAGGGACTTCAAGCTATTTCCCCTCAGGGATCGGAACATCTTGGGTACACCCCGGTCAAAGAGCATGGTCTCAGCCTACTCATGGTGTGTCTGATTGATGAAGATGTTGGGCAAATCAATAAGACCCAATAAAGCTCCAACTCCCTGGCTGGGAACAATCAAGTAGGGATAATTGCAATCAGTTCAATAGTACTGGTGCAATATGTCAAATCAAATGTCAACAGAGCAATGGTGGGCTGCCACGTAAGCCTCTGAAAGCAGATAAGCCAAATAGCCCATGTAGTAAACGTTGTGTCTTAATTTGTTAAGCAATCGGTTTAAAGCCCTCCAAATAACCATATCAGGTGACGAAGAGATTTTGACTATCCAAAATATATGAGTTGCAAGATCTCTAAGTTGAAGTTACTGTTTGATTAAATCTTATTCCGGATGATGGCCTACTTCTTATCAGGAGCGTAAAGCTTGAATATAAATCATGCAATTACACGATAACCATCAGGAGGCGTGGTTCTCTATCACCAAGCCTCGCTCGTGATAAGAGAGTACACTATATTACAACACATGATATCCTAGCTAAGGTTCAGACAAAAACTTCAGTATTCCAAGAAAAGCTATAAAAGAATGACAAAGCTTTGGCTTTGGAAAGGTAGCCCGATAAGCACAAACGATACCTACCTGCGAACACGAAGCTGAAATATTATTGTTGTTTTCAGTTCTTATTATTATTATTATCATTATGCAGTATATTATTACTATCTAATAGGGTGTACGGGGTTCCCCAGCCTTATGGTAAAGCATCAGTTCAATAACGTGCATGACATCATACTGTGTGCATTATTCTTGTTGTTCCATCGATTCCACAATGAGGATTGGTTATTTGCTGCACATTGTATTTTGTGGCTAGCAAGTAAAATTCAGTATACTGAGTTATTATCTAATTATCAACGTTATAAGATATTCCCTTCAGCTTATATTATTAACTGCGAGATAACACCTCTGCCAAATCCAGAGTCCAAAGGATCCTCAGTTCCGGAACCCGATATTCCAGAATTGGATCTCAATACTGACTCTGGACATCCTGAGTCAAATCTTGAAATTGGTTCAGATATCGAGGATCATGCATTACAATCAAGATTACTTCCGAAGCATCGGATTACTAGAAGTGCTAATCTAAACACCACTCACTTGGAAAGAGTGTTTATATTTTATAGAGAACCAACCAATTGTCAGTTGATTGATCGATTCACAAATCTATCCAGCCAACAGAAACGACATACATGAGAGCTCCTTTGAAAAGGGAAATTGAACATTTAGGCAGATTACACTTAGATGTAATATTGCCAATAGCATCTGAACACCAGATTTATCAAGGAGATACAATTAGGGATTTGTGAAAATATGTGTCAATTAAAGATTGCACTTTCAACAGACAAACTATTACTGCTATAATATTAATTAAGCACTGAGATTAACTATATGAATACGTCTTACAATATGAATCAATCACCGAGATAAATTATATGAATAAGTGATACGATATTGATTTATCTCAGAGATTAATTATACGAATACATCCTATGATACCAATTATTCACTGAGATTAATTATACGAATAAATCTTGCAACATTAATCATTAGGATACAATATACAAGTATATGTACTGTCAGTATTGTGTTACACTACGCTAAGACTTAGTCACCATATAATTAGAAGCATCTGATATGACTATGTGTATCTGTCATCCCTGCATATACGAGGTATACAGACTGCCAAATTATTCTGTCTGGAGATATGCATGAAAGAACTACGGCCGTGTGCCTAGTACTTACTTCATAGTACTCACTGATACTTCTCATAAGTATAAGTACTTGAAAAGAAGCACCCTCGTAACACTTTCTGGTTTCCTCATCGGTAGTCTGAACCTCCGATATGGATCTTGTAAGCCCTAAATTCATTCTGGCATCATCTCATCTATCTGCAGTTCTCCCGGCTCGAGTAATAATATCGATCATTTCATGGTCGGTTTAGCCGGAAAGATGTGTAGTATGCATTTGCTCCAACATCTTATGAGGTGACCTTTCCAGAATCAATTTTTTCGAAGCCGCTCCGGATACCAAGGCTTTGTCATTATGCATCATCATTTGCATAAACATGTCTCGGATGCACCCATCATACTTGACTTTCTGAATACTAGCATATGCTTCATCCTTGGCTTCTCGGTTCTCAAATCGTAATTTCCAGGCAATAGTATATCCTGTTAACGATATAGGATGTGTACCATTCAGCGTGCCATTATTCCACTGAATATGCCAAGCCGCTACATATTTATCCATCAAGGAACAGATCCAGTTGATGGTTCTTTCATCCTTAGGAAACTTTGCCGGTTGGTCATCGACATATACTTGCATATTGACCCACAAAGTATCAAAATCCCCTCCTGGTTTTCCTTCAAATAGTGTGTTACAGGAGTTCTCAAGCCCAATGATCATTACAACATTGATTTGTTTAAGTACAGCCGCCTATCTAAGAAACTCTTTTGTTGCTCGACTTATCCTAAGACTCAACCTCTTGACCTTCTTCAAGAGCTCTTCTTCCTGTCTGGATCCAACTCCTTATGGTCGCTTCAAATCCGAAGATTGAACCTCGCCAGGATACAATCACTCTTCAGAAAACTCTTCATGGGACAACAACCCAGTGGATGCGTATCGATGTACTGGGTGACCGATAACGATAGAGATGACAAAAAGCCAGACCACCCGAGATATGTGGGTTAATTACTGCTCTTCCAGTTGAACAATGAGATCAACGAAATGTTTGACGTTCTTCTGGTGTGCGTATTGAGCTGATGTCAACTTGGGTCCAGGCATATGAAGCTAATTCATGGAGATGAATTAATTGAGGAATAGTTCAAGTTTTATACAGTAGAATTCTTAATAATATTATAACATTGTCTTCTGTGTTCTGAATGTTGACTGTGGATTGCTGCTTGAGCTTGTTCTTCTGATTGTTGGAACAATGTCATCTATTTATAGTGGTCGTCGAGAGTTTGTACACCCGTACTTTGACACCATGACTGTTGTGCTCATGATAGGGTTATCGCAGTGGCATCTTACAACTTACTATGTGCCCGGTGATAACTTGCCACGCTTCCTGATAGGTCATTGTGTTCATGCATGTGAGATATTAAAGCGTTATACTCCTGATCAGAATCAGGCCATGCACTGCACCATATCGTGTCAGACCATGCGTCAGACAGAACTTGAACTTAGACATCTCGCAATTCGTTCGCTCAGTAGTTGGAACAACATTTCGTAAGACCAAAGTTGCTTTATTGCAAATCGATCACTCACCTCAAAGCGTATTTGCCTCGCATCATACATTGAATCGGCGACCAACCGATACGATGCCAACTTAGAATATGACGTGTCAGCTTGTATGAAAGTACAATACTGATGTTGCAATGCATACTGACTCAAGCCAATGAGCGGGGTTGCTTCAGGCCTCGTATCTTCAGCCAACGTCATAATTACCTCAGTCAGGTCATGCTTAGGCCGAGGCTATTTTCATAAGCCAGGAAGTACCTTGGCAGTTCCGATTTCCTGAGGTAATGGGCCAAGAGTTCCACCTGCTCCCAGCTTGACTTTCGACTGTCTCGGCTTCACACAATCTCTCATCTGAACAGGCGTGTGCTGCTAGTATCAGGAATGATGAAAATGGTTGAAGACTATACGCTAGGCAGAAGTCTTCTTCTTTCGATCAGGCAGTATAGATGCATCATCTCAAGTGAATCCACAAACAAAACATAACTGCTTATTCAATTAACATGTGACCCGTATGTCACTCCACTGAGAGTCGTAAGGCTGGCTCAATGAAGAAGTCATGAATAGGTGGTATGCACATCACGTGACTAGACCTAGATTAACTCCGTGATATGTATTCAATTTGACAAGTCTTACAAGTACTATTATCATTGTTAAGGGAAAATCCCTAAAATCAGCACCTTTTCTAGGAGCGGTGACCTCATCTGTGCTCCGTCGTAACAAGTAGAAATGCAAAAGATACCACTGAATGAAACAAAAAATAAAAATAACAAAATCCACACTCATTGCTTAAAATCAAACAAAAATCAAAAAATTATTTCTGCTTTTTCCTTTTTTCAAAACGTCAATCCTTTTGTATCCCTGGATTATCTCTATACTTATCCTGTAAGAATTCACTCGAAAATTCCATCAAATTATCGAATTTTTCCCAAGTATTCTGTCCATGGGATTAACCTTCCCACTTAACTAAAAACGCATGTTGATTAGGGTTATTGTCCGAAGGTCCACTTGGAATAATCTTTTCCATCTTCCATCCGGCATCATTGGCTTCGATTTGAACAACCTTTTCTTCTATGTTCTGTCCTTGATACCTTTCCAACAAACCATTATTGAATGTTGGACATATTCGCCATGACTCCGGTAACTTCAATTCTCAATATCTGGTATTCTTCCCGAACATCAATGTTTCAAATGGTTCATACATCTTATCTTCTAGTTTCTTGCATCAATGTTTGGATCTTATGTTCTTTCCATTCAACATAAACAATTCTCCTACTGTAAACGGCTCGATTGATTCATGTTTCTTATCATATTATTGTTTCGTGCCTTTTCTCCACTTTTCCAGTTGTCCTCGTAACTCATTATGAACCGTCATCATATAATGTACTCAAAATTCAGATGCTAGATTTTTGGACTGTATTTCTGTAGGCCAGTTTGTTCTGGGTTCGAATCCATTAATGGCGCAAAAGGGGGATATTTTGGTAGCCGAATGTTTCGAATTGTTGTACGGGTATTCAGCCATAGCTGGCATAGATGCCCAATCATTTTGCTTGTAGTTGCAATATGTTCGAAGATACGATTCAATTACTTGATTTATCATTTCTGTCTGTCTGTCCGTCTGTGGATGAAAAGACGTACTCATGCTTCTCTTCATTCCTAGGAAGTTGTACCGATCCATGAAATATTGCCCTGTAAATGTTCCATCTGTGTCGCTTACAACATCTTCCAGAAAACCGTGATATTTCCAGACATCTACCAAACAGGCTCTCGCTCCCTTTGGTCAATCCTTTTTCCCAACAGGTATAAATTGAGCCATTTTCATACATCGATCAACCACTACTTCAATCATTGTCGCTTTTTCCGACTCCAGTAAATCAGTAACATAACCCATGCTTATGTGTGTCCACAGTTCACTAGCCAATTCTACTGGATGTAACAACCCATGCTTTGCATGCCTAGGACTTTTCGTTTGCTGGCAATTGTCGCATTTGTTACAATATTTCCTAATGTCTGCCTCCATATTTGGCCCATAAAAATTCCTTGTGGTGTGTTCTATAGTTCTGTCTCTCCTGAAATGACCAGCTACTTTAAAATCATGTTCCGACTGAATTATACTGCTTCTCAATCCCTTTGGTGCATATACTCTGTTCTTCCAGCATAATATTCCATCTTGGATTGAATATTCTTTGTCGGATATCTTTCCAGTTGAAACTTGCTTGTATGCATTCCCATAATCGTCGTCCAGCATAGCTTTTTCCACTGTCATTTCCTTAGCCTCTGGTAGTAGCAACTCTACTTCCATTGCTCCAATATTAATGATGTCGCAATCTTCATCATCACTATCTGTGGCTTGTATTTCCAGCGATTGTTTTTTTTTCAACAGTGTTACATCTCCTCTTGCTGTTGTACGCCCTGCTTTAGAGATAAACTCCGGGCATCTTGATAACATATTAGCCTTGGCATTTGATGAGCTGTTTCTGTACTACAGATCAAAGCTAAAAGTGGCTAATTCCTCCGCCCATCTTGCTTGTCTTCTGTTGAGTTTAATGGTCGTCTTGAAGTGAGTCAGATATTCATGATCTGAATATTCATTCGTTCTGTCTACAGCTCCCTATGAAAGATACTTTCATTTTTTTAGAGCAAATACCACTGCTAACATCTCTTTATTGTATATGTCGTAGTTAAGCTCTGCTGGCGACAATTTCCTTTCCATAAAGCCGATGTGATGAATCTTTCCATCCTCAGACATTGGCATTGACACTGCTCCGATCTCATAATCCGAGGCATCAGTTTCCAACAGCGTCAGTCGATTCCTGTCAAATTGTCATAATATCGGAGTTTCAGCTGTAGTCAAAAGGATCGTAATTTTCAATGAGGCCGCCTCCTGAGCTTCTCCCCAATGAAAATCTCTTTTATCTCCTCTTAACAAATCCGATATTGGGGCCACTATTGCTGAATAGGATTGTATAAAACTTCTATAACAGTTCCACAATCGCAAAATTTGTTGAACTTCTTTTTGGCAAGTAGGTCTTGGCCAATTAACAATCGCTTTTGACTATTCGGGATCCATTTTCAATCCTTGTCCGCTAACGATCAATCCCAAAAAAGGTACCTCTTTAGCATCAAATATGCATTTTTCAATTTCAATGCACATATTATTATCCATAAGTAGTTGAAAAACTTTGGATACTTGTTTTTGATGTTTTCCAATTGATCCTTTTGTCGCTATCAATATATCGTCAATATAGGCGAGATCCACCAATCCTTCACATTTATCAATATCAATTTTGGTGTTAATAACCAATTCAATTCCCAAGAACGGTCATATCATTCGGTTTATTTCTCCTGGCAGTGTAGCCGGTGCATTGGTCAATCAAAATGGCATTAACATATATTCATACAGTCCGAATTTTGTTCTGAAAGCTGTAAAATTTTCATTTCCCAAAGCCATTGGCATCAGATGAAATCCAGCTTGCATATCAACCTTAGTAATATAATCTGCTCCAGACAACCATTGTTTGAGCTTTTCCATTATCGGTAACGGCATTTTATCCTTTTTTGTATGATCATTCAGATGGCGATGATCCACGCTCAATCTTAATCCTTTTCCATCAGGTTTAGGTACAGCCGGAATCGGACTTCCGACCAAACTACTTGACCGTCAGATCTTTCTTTCCCTGATCATTATATAGAGATGCTGAATTAGATATTTCTCTTGTTCCTGGGATAATTAATATATTCGTCCCATATGAGGCTTATCTTTGGAAGTTGTGACCTCGATTCGATGATTGCATCCTCTAATATCTGTTAATTGTTCCGCTTGTTCTGGATCAAAACTAAATAAATACTTACGATAATGAACCTGTAATGTATTTTTTATCGAGGGAATATTGCGAATTAATGACCCAATATTAATTGCATTAGATTTCAATGACACTTTATTTTCATATGTAATTGAATAGTCGGGGTGAATGTAAGGATGCATACGCCAGCGCCCGGCGGTTTAGGGATATGGTTTCACACGTGGACTCGAGAGACTATATATGTAGACGTGTAGATGTTCAGGTAAGATTATTGCTAGAGATCTAAGGCTCGTGGCGAGCCGACTATATGGAATGGCCGTTACCCGGCCCTGGACACGTCACATGCAGTCGTGCCGTTACATTATCCCTCTCTTTCAGCGCAGACCTCCTGGGCTGCCAAAGCCAGTATAGGAGAAAAGAAGGAAAGGGAAACAAACAATGAAACAATCATCCTACTTACGCAATCGTACGAACCCATAAGTCCCACAACCGATCGGTACAGCTCCATGGCGACTTTTCGGCGGATCTGGCACACGGGGAAAATCCACCTCCACTTGTGACCCCGAAGGTGGTAAAAACCCATGCTGACGCCATTTGTACCAGGCCGGGATCCAAAGAAGAGAAGAAGAGAAGGGACAAACAAGGAAACATCCAAAAGTGATCCAGTCATCCATATCTCCACTTCGGAACGCGTACTCCACCGAGCATCCATACCCGTAGTTTGCATTTCTCACCATAGGTCATTGTCGGAATCATCAGGGTGGTAGAGCATCTGCTCAGGATTTGGCATCGATGGGAGATTCCGCTGCCGGCATCGGTCGTAGCCATCAATCGTATATGTCAATCCCGTCTTATTCGTCGATATCTGACACATAAGCTTCTCTAAACTGGTTATACCTACCAAGTTCAACCGCGCTAGCGCTGTGCTTCCGCAAGTTCTATGGAGTATATCTTGCAGCCGGAAGTCATCGGTACCCGGCATTGACTCGTCGTTTGAAGCCCGCATCGGTGACCATCCAGTCGACTTCATGGTTGCGCTCTCGATAGGCGGCTTCAGTAGAATCCTGGTCGACTTGGTAGACTTGCCGGTCAACTTCTCGGTAGACTACTCAGTCGACTTCTGGGTGTGTGTCTCGGTAGACTGCCTGCCGGTACGCTTTCCACTTGTCGGTAGGACTTTATTGCATAGACACGGCTATCTCCCCCCTTTTGAAAGTTCGATGCTCCGCCGACGACTTATATATATATCGATTGTAGATTGCCATCGTGGCTCTGTAGATGTATGAACTTCGGTAGACTTTTCGTGATTCGGGATTTCAATCGAAATCTCTGTGATTCGACACGTAATTCGGTTCGGCTTTCGCTTCATCTGCAGACTATCATTATTCGGCTTCAGTGCGTTATTATTCGATTTCTCTGTGGCCATCGCGGTAGGCAGCTTCGGTAGTTTATCCGTTGGTTTCTCGGTAGTCATTTGGTAGGCCTCTGGTGAGGTGGTTCGGCATTCCGTTCAGCATGCAGTTTGACGATAGTTTCTTGATCCTTCGGTACACCACTCGGTAAACATCTCCATCAGTGGCTTTGTCCGGTTGGGCTCCCGGTGATTCTCTCGTTCAATCTCCAGGTGAGGTACTTCGGCAGTGATATCCGTTGCTGTGAGATCTCGGTGATCATCTCTTGGTAGATATCTCGACTGTCTTGTGATGCCTTTTAGTACGCTCGGTTGTCATTTTCCATCTTCTTTGGGACCATTTCGGTAGCCATATCGCAGTCGTTCGGTATCTCGTTCGGAACTGCTTCCGCTCATTGCTCATCATCACCATCGCTGTCGCCATCGCCCTCGGCCGTTGCATCGGTACATCTAACTTGTAAGCATCCCGGTAACCGGTCATACTCACTATACTTTCAAGTGCGCTAGCACTCGAGCTCTCCCAATTCCTCTTGAAAAACTCCGCTGGCCCAGCCCATCTGTGATCATTGTTGCAGCTTTCGAAGCTGCTTCGGTAGCCATATTTGGAGTATATCCTCCCTTCGTCGGTCAGGGCCCCTGAGACGACTTTCCAATTCTTATGCGAGTCCGTTGCACCTTCCGCTCTACCGTTCTCTGTCATGTCAGGTTAACCAACCATTGGGATATCGACGATTTTCTTGTTCACGTCAGTAGCCAGTATGTCAGTAGCCAGGGCTGTCTTGATAGCCGGTAGGAGATCATCGTAAGGTTCAACGGCTGCTAAAGTTGATTAAAGTCGTGCGGTAGGTCTCTCATATCTGATCTCGTAATCAGGTCGTCTAGAGGGTCCATCTGCTGGGTTCCTGTTTCCTGCCAGGTGATTCATGACACAGTCATATGAAGAAAGAATCTCCGTTGATGATTGTGCCATTCGATCACTCAGGGGCCATAGTATCTCAGGCCCGTCTGCAAGTTGTGCTATCTCTCAAATACAGATCGACGACTGCTTCTGCTCTATCATCTGCATTAGCTGAGGAATCAACAGAGGATGGAGGTGATGAAGGGTAAAATCCAGGAGGCCTTGTGATTAGCAGTTCGCCCACGAATGGACCAAGCCACGCCGTCCAGTCACTCCCTTCGTGCCTCTGCAAGCCAGTAGCAGTCATTCAAGATTCCCATGTGGACGCTCTTCAGCCACAATGACTTCCGCTGCACTTTGCTCGCTCATCCACCCTACGAGGGTTACCACTTCTGCCGGTCAATCCACCGCTTCAATCGGTCCACTCTACCGCATCTCTGGCAATCCTAATCGCAAGCTCCACACGTTGTGGCTAATGCCCGCTCCAGGACGATGCCTGTCAGTTGACGACTGGTCACTAATGAATGATCTCCTCGCAGGGTCTAGAGGATCAGCAGTCAATTGCTGTCAAACCGCTGCGGATTATTATCATCAACTAGTTCCGAGAATGAACCATAAGAGCTCAAAATATTTATTGCATGCATCTACTTCACCCGTGCACAGGTGGTCTATAAACATTGCCTCATCTCATAGTAGGTGTTATAAATAGCCTCGAGATCAAGAAGTCTCGGTATTTGTGAGCCCCCAATGCTATTCATTGGGACACCCGGTTGCCATCTCTCTCTCGAGAAATGCTGGCAGTCAACGTAGTACCGCAGGATCAATTGGGAATTCGCTCGCTTTCCTGGTCGCTTGATAGTTGTTCCCGACTGGTGGGAGGTCCGAATCGCTGCTAGGTGTCGCGTGCAGGGCATCCGAGTTTGTAGCATTGTAGGTATTGGTGACTGAATTCGCAGAAATGGTATTGGCTTGACCGGAATCGACTTCGGTGGAGTCAATTTAAAGGAATGCATCTTGCTCTATGTAGCATACATGGTCATTGCGGTAGGTATTCGCCAAAATCGTAGGTGGACATCTAGTATCCAATCACAATATGCTCATTATCATCGTCAGTGAGCTTCGCCGGATGGCATCTCCTCTGGGTGAACTTTCATTGTGTTGTTGATCTCTGTAGCAGAATTTCGTTCGCAGAAAGGATCTCTTTCGTGGGAGCTCTTCGGTCGTGAGAGGTAGACTTCTCATTGGGTTCTCATCAGTCGTAGGCGTTCGGGTGTAATATAGTCGTTCTTGTCAATCGCGATCGTTCCATCGCTTGGTGCTGCTTAATTGACTGCAGTCGATTGTAATTTTGCTCGTTGCAATAGACCGTATGCAATTTCCTCTTGTTGGACGTGTGTAGGAGATGTAAGTGGACTTGTAGCAATTGTCGACATTGTTGGCTGGTAATGCATCTCGCTGCCGAGTGCATCTTCCAAATTGTCTCTCCTCTTGACCATTCACCTGATTGAAGGATGAATGTCTTAAGATTCGTCGCTCATAGAATCGGTAAGTATCTGGACTCGTCTCACATTGCATTTTCACATTGTTGACTTCGTATTCTTAGTCATCGAAATAGGGGTAAACTCGCAAATCCCGTGAGCGAAGCATATCCGTTGACTGCAAAAGCGATAATAGTGTAAGGACGCATATGCCAGCGCCCGGCAGTATAGGAATATGGTTGCACACGTGGACTCGAGTGACTATATATGTAGACATGTAGATCTTGAGGTAAGATTATCGCTAGAGATCTAAGGCTTGTAGCAAGCCGACCATATGGAATGGGCGTTACCCGGCCCTGGACACGACACGTGCAGTCGTGCCGTTACAGTGAATTTTGCCTTGTCCAAACCAAATCTGGGCACAGCTAGGAAAATGCAAATGACTGGTTGTAACACCCTTTGCCATATGCTTTTCCAAATTCCATGCTGCAAACATAGCATCATAATCTGATGATGTCTTCATGACTTTGAACGCATGATCATCCTGATAGTAAGAACTATGATTTCCGAAGGATAAGTTTAAACAAATTGTAAATGATCGTTCGGCAATGGTTTCTCATCCAGTATCGTCTGCAGATTTGACTTTCATCAATCTTTTAACCACCGGTATGTTGATAGCTTTAGCTGCTTCCAGGGATATACCAAAAGAAGTACTTCCCAAATCAAGCATACACCTGCGTGGAAAATATTCATTAATGAAATCTAGAAAAAAACCTATAAATAGGTCTTGCATCAGCAACAACCCTAGTTTCCATCTGAAACGCCCGGGTGTTCCGGACGTCTCTGACGGCTCTGGCGGAACCTCGTACCCTCTGACGGAGAATCAGATGCCACCCGTCGCCCAGGCGACGGGTCGCATTTCTTACATCCCTTGCGGCGGCTATTATACCATGCCACTTATTCTTGCGACGCGTCGCATTGTATGTTAAGCTCGCCGCTCCGGTGTCAGGCTTCCTGTACGTTGCATCCAGAATGTGGTGACATATACGCACCATCAGAACGACACATATGTTACACTCTTCGCAGGGGTTGCAGTTATGCAGTAGCCATTTACACAACGCCTGGCGATGTTTATGCCTTTCTTCGGCCGATAGCCACATGCCGCACTCTCATTTATTTTTAGCTTTGAGATTTTGTCACATATTGCAATACAGTCTTCGCTTCAGATACATCGCTTGCCATTGCATTTGCTTCGCCATTATCATATTTCACATGTATGAAATATACTGTCCAATCTTCACACTCTCTAGTACTATGCCCTCCGTCCTCCACATACTGCGTTGATTCATCATCGGCTTGCGATGCTTCCTCCTCCTCATCTGCGTCCGCATCATCGCCATCGTCGCCCTCATACCCATCGACATTACTGGTTCCCAGGTTAATGTTCTCGAGTTCAGTCGTGGCCCATCGTCGCCGGCTGGCGGTGGGAATGGCATCGCTTTCGTCACCTTCATCTTCGAAATCCCCGCAGCCACCTGGCATCCCGAGATGCAGTTTGTCATGCGTGCATTCGTTGTCTATCGGGATGTTTGGGTCAGTGCTTCCAATCTCGGGTTCCTCAATCACCACTTCAGAGGTCAAATAGTCCGGAAGAATAGCATTGTCAACACGCGCTGCTTCCATGCTGATTACCACAGCAGGTGTTGGGTTCGCCGCCTGTTGGATCTGACGCTTGACTGTGGCAAGGGTGTTGTTATACACCCTCTGCTGGTAGCTCTCCAGTAGTGTGTTCCAGGTATTCATCAAGAATGTAAACGTGTCTGCAACGCCTGGCGAGGTTAACAACTTGCGACCCATTACAGCGCAGCAGGATGCGATCTTACCACCGTCATTCTTGCAGTTGAAGTAGTTCGAGTGATCAGGTCTGTCCGCTTTCAGCTTTGACTTGCAATCTTTCGGATGAACACCTTTGTTCTTTTGCCACTCGAGGAGAGCATTGTGCAACACGGTGCAGGTAGACATGATCAGTGGCGAGGGTATATGACTATCCTTGTCGTCAATCATCGAATTATAAGATCCATCAGCATACTTACCACGGTTATTCGCCCAAGGATAAAATTTGATGTAGATAAACGGCGGGATTGCTTCTGCCAGGAAGTTAAGTGGACGCTAGCCATTCGTTAGCAGCTTTCGACTCTCTCTGCGTTGGATTTGGACCGCGTACACCACCTTCCACACACTCTGCGATTGGAAAAAGATACTTATTGGCCGCCAGAAGGGAATGAATGAATTCCAAACGCTCTGCGGCGGTTTGAAACTGGTGGAGATCATAAAGCTCTGCTATATTTTCCCTTGCTGATTGAATGAAATGGGATTTAACCTTATCGACTTGTGCTTGAACCTGGTACCGGTTTGAGCGTGTAATATCCAACGTGGGCCATTGATTCAGCATACCTCTTTCAAGATCTCCTTTGTGCGTGCCTTGAATGCTATGGACCAAATGTTGTTTTGCTGCATAGCAGTGTTCCAGTATGTCTCTACTATCTGCCAGTGTGGGCCTTCAGCTAATGCTTTCGAAACGCATCGCGTTGCATAACTGACTGTCTCCAAGTCAGTTGCACTCATATACGGCCGTCTGTTCCACATGTAGAGCTCCACGAGTCTGCCCGTTGCAGACACAAGACGCGTCATGTCTGAGTGACCAATTTCATGGATGCTGTGACGGCTGGGGACCATTGATGGAGGTGTAGGCACCGCCTGCAGTTGCAATTGCCACTGCCTCTGTCTCTGATTCTTTTCTGTAGCTTGTGTTCGGAGTGGATTTGTAATGATCGTGCAGGCTTCTGGATCAGGGATTGGGGTACGCAGGTTTTCAAGACCTCGGAGAGTAGTGGGAGTGATAACAATGCCGGATGCGGGGCTGGATACAACGCGACGCGTTGAGGTTCCTCCGGGTGCTGGTGTGCTACGACTGCTTGTACCCGGCGTGGCGGTTGGAGTATTCATTGACTGTCAGTGTGTAGCGGACAGGGTAGAAGTCAGGCGTTGCTTGATATCTGCAACACGAGAATTGTTCAGCAAAGATGAGGGGGTGGAGTTCTGACCTTCGATTGTAGAGGGTACGGAAATCCCTCCTTGAGAGGAATCCCTCTCGCCAACCAGTACGGAAACGCGTCTCTTAGCAGGCGGAAGTTGAGAATTCCCCGAAGGCCCACACTTTATTTGATTCTGACGATTAGCAACACTTCGAACATTTTGTACGACTGGCGTCGTGTCAGGGTGAGGGCTTTGGGAATGCATAGTCCAATGCAGATGTTCGACATTGAGAAAGTAGGAACAATTGCCTGTGCATGCATATGCAACAGCAGGCGAGGTAGACTCCAATTTGGGCAACCATGGAGGGTTTCGACAAAAAAGGGAGGCGCAGTGTGGACCGCGCTGGACTCTAAACCCAGACAATACTCGGTGACGAGATCCCTTGAAAAGCATTCAATTATGGGGTCAACTGCGATCAGATTAAACTCAGATTAAAGTCAGATTGAACTGAGCATTGATATTCACTGTTACAGCAACATCTGAAGGTCTATTTGCATCGCTTGAAGGGTGTTTATGCCATCTTGGCACGATTATCATCGTATTGCACTCATTCTTGGCACAATACATCGAACCATCGATTGTGTATATCTTCAGCTTCCCGGTGGAAATCCCCCTTTGGCAGAGCTACAAGCATCGCAAAGCAAACAATGACGTATTCTCTATCCTATGACATCAGTTGTGTGTGCTTTTTCCACTGCTAGGCGTTGGTAGCCGTGTTGGATGGTTGCACAGTTGGGACAACTTGAGAACTACTCAGTTTGCTCCGAGATGCACAAGGTCTGAGCGGTAAAACTGATGTAAGATGCAAAAGCAACGCCCGGCGTGGTAAACTGTCCTCTCCGCGAGTACTAAATCTCGTCTCGAGGCTTGTCGTTCATGGGATGCCTGGTAGTTCTGCAAGATGATGGCTGGGCCGTTTTGTGTTCGTTAACCAACAAAACTCACAAGTTGAACCTTGAAACAAGAAATTGCCGGAACTCAAGTATACATATCCCTTCTTCCCGCCTACACCTCCTTTCTCTTTTCCTCCCTTATTATACACACCGACAGAATCCTGATCTCGAAATCACGTGACTTGCACAAAACAACACTTCTCGTTCCAAAACACACCCGATAACCTACACAACTTTGTACTTTCCCTCTGGGCTTCCTTCCGCTACAACTGTATCATAATGCTAACGTTTCGGATGTCGATTCATTCTCAACTCACAGCGATGGCACCAAAGGGCAGGAGCAAAAGAAAGGGGAAGGCTAGGGCAAAGATGCTGACATTGGTTAAAAATCGACGCCTGTCGTTGGATCGCAACCGTATAAAGTGATTCATCTAGGAACACATCTGTGGACTCATACAGATATACAATGTTAGCGGCGTCAAGGATGGGAGGGCATGGGACCTCTTCTATGATATAATCTTTCTTGATCCAGTCACGACTCGCCACTTTTCACAATTCCAGCTGATGTGGTCGCACAGCAGGAGCAGGAGTTCGCCTTTTGGGGAGTGGTGGGCTGCCTTCCACTCATATATGGGGCAAATGTTTGACAAAACCCGCGACCAAATGAACAATTGGAGGTGGGACAACCCCCGTGCCTTCGGGGATCAAGTCGATCGCTCCAATCAGCAGACAACCAGCTCGGGGAAGGTTAAACGCACCGGTGAGCATTCCTCTTGGTACGGTAGCGATGATCTCAGGGCAAAGATTGAGCCGCCAAGCTGCCGGTAGTACAAACCAGGCGACTTCCTGGCCGTTAGACCACTGATTTGGGATGAGATCATCCACGAGGATGATGATGATGACAACTGGGCAGATCCCGGTGCGCCGAGCGGTGGAAGGAGCCGTCCTGGCGATGGCAATAACAATGACGACGGTGAGAGTGAGGAGGACACGCAGGGCGGTGAGACAGGGACCAAGAAAGGGAAGGGAACAAAGGATGGGAAGGGGAAAGGGAAGGCGACTGAGGACGGGAAGGGGAGAGGGAAGGGGAAGGGGAAGGGAAAGGTATTGTCAAACACACCCCAGGAGGAGATGATATCTCTCATGCCGTTGCTTTGCAGTTGGAGAAGGAAATGTCAGAGGCAGACTTGGACACGGAGGGTTAACTAGAGCGTGTATATTTAGAGCCGGAAGCATCGCCCGCCATGACAATATCCTCAGAGGATGATACCGACTCTACCGAGTCGGACGGCGAATATGACCCAGAACTTGATGTGGATATGTGCATGGAGGATGATGTGGACGCACCGGACGGCATTGACATCGACGGCGATGTGGATATGGAAAGGGACTGTGAACATGAGAAAGATGAAGAGCAGGATGATGAGAAGGAGGAGGAGGCGGTGGATGAGGATGAGGAGGAGGATGAGGATAATGGCAACGAACCTCGGACGATTGGCCAGGGAAAGATGGTAAATACATCGGCTGACGATGCTGATACCATGGTAGATGATGAGCCAACCGTGCTACCTGAGCAAGGCCAGGAGATGCGCGAGCATACCCCATGGCCACAATCTCCGGCGCCTGCCCCACAGCCACAACCCCCGGAGCCTCCCCCACGACCACGAACTCCGGAGACTCATACCCTCAGTGGGTTGGAGTCTATGGGGCTTGTGACACCCCAAAAACCTCGCCCAGCAGCGCCAACTCTGCGAGAAGCTGAGGCAGCCGGAAACCCCGCGGATGTCGATGTGGAGCAGCAGCTACTCGGCGAATCGGCAGGTGGCGACGGTCTCCCTGAAGGCCCTCTCCCGGATGTCCGTCTCCTGGATGTCCCTCTCCCCGATGTCCCTCTCCCCGATGTCCCTCTCCCCGATGTCCCTCTCCCCGATGTCCCTCTCCCTGATGTCCATCTCCCTGAGGCGCGCCCGGATGGCTCGGTGGGCGAGGAGTGAACCAGTCCTCGCGTTGCAGAAGAGGCGTGCGTTTGGGTTAGAGTCGGGTTCTTGTCTTGTGAGTTTCCTTTGCTGTAATCTATTCATCTCAGGCACTGATTAAGGCACGCATGGAGGTGTTTTGTTCATTTGGGTTAGGGTTACGGGCTTGTTCGTTTCCTTTGTTCTGATCTATTTATCTCAGGCATTGATTATTACACGCATCGCGAGGTTTTTGCATTGCTCAGGGTGTATTTTTTATGTATTCATAGTATTATGGGACATCGCGCATGCAGTGTTTTTGCAACTCCTGGTGTGATAGTGTTAAGGCTCAATAAATCTCTCAAGTATCGTGAGCTTATACACACACCAGACTGCTCAGGCCCAGCACCAACTTACGTCCCTTTCTACAGCGAACACTCCACTCCTCCCCCGTCGTCGACAATGCCAGAGAAGACCCCATTCCGTTGCCCCGAATTTTCATGCTGAAAGAAGTTCACCTCAGACATCTGGCGACTCAAACATATCACATTACACCATCCTGAACTCCTTCAAGTTGCAAAGGATCTGACTATTCGCAGCGCGCCCTGACGTGTTGAACCCACTCAGCGTCGTGAATTCAACGCTAACAATGATTCAGTCGAAGACTTGGATGCATTTCCCTACCTCGAACAGGTTGAAAACATCGCACACTCGGAGTCTCAACCACCGCCACCTCTTCTGCCGCGGACGGAAACATACCCGGTGCTGGTGCCCCGCTGAGCGATTACATTACTGAGCCCTGGGAACACGACGCTCAGGGTTTCCTTGAGACGAACCTCCAGAACAATCCTTACTACCCGTTTGCGACGTGTGAAGAGTACAAATATATCCAGTGTTGGATCAAGAAGAAGGGCATGAAGACATACTATGACAAAGTGCTGAAGGAAGAAAACGCCGCTCTGCGTTTCCCAAGCTTCAAAAACGGGGATGGCGTACAGAAGCTCGTGGCTAGCATGCCAGATGGTCTGGCTCTCAGGGAGTGGGAACTACACACTCTCAAGGATATGAGATGGAATGACAATCACCAACGCCCTATCAAATACTGGAGTCGAGACATCATGAAAAGCATGAGATGGTTGAAGCGGCAGCCAGCCTACGCCCAGCATCTTATTTACGCCCCTAAGCGTTACTTTAACAGCGATACGCCACCGAAACGCCTCTATACCGAAATGCACACTGCGCACAGGTCTTGGGAGACACAGGGAAGGTGAGATACTCCAGGATAATAACATGCTAATCAACATTTAGGCAACGCTCAGAGTGGGGGATACAGTTGTTCCTTTGATCTTCATGTCCGACGGAACACATCTCTCGAATTTTGCTGGCGACAAGAAAGAGTGGCCTGTATATATGACAATTGGCAATCTAGCTTTGAAGATCCGCCAGATGCCCTCAATGCACAGCATCGTGATGGTTGCTCTCCTGGCGATTCCAATCAACAACCGCAATATTCCTCAGAAGCGGCTGGATGAGCAGCAGCGAACACACCGAGAGGTGCTGAATGAAGTACTCCGGCGGTTACTCCAGCCTCTCACTTATAAGGACAATCCCAGCACGGAGAGCAGGTATTACAACGTTCTCTGTGCAGATGGCAACTTCAGGCGTTGCAAACCGGTTTTAGCAGCATGGCTTGCAGATTGCCCTGAGTATAACAACCTACATCATCTCGAGCGGCATGTCTGTTGTAGGTGCAAGTGTCCAAAGAACGAACTTGGAGATTATGTCCCTCCTGACAGGCAACACCCCCGGCGGGATCACAACCTCTATGGACTGCTCAGTGAAGCCAACCCCAAGGCAGCCAATGCCGAACTCTTGTCACGCCATGTTCACCGAGGATTCAATATGTTTTGACATAATCCCTGTGTCGTGAGCGACCTCCCTCAGCCCGACCTCCCCCATACAATGCAGATCGGCATGCTTGACAACCTCCAGAAGTGGATTTTCCACTTCATGAAGACGGATGAACGGCTCGACAAGTACAATTCAATCTGGTTATCTGTGCCTGCTTACCACGACCTCACACCAAAAACTATGTCATATGAAGAAGTTTCTCAATGAAATGGAAAGGAGATGAAGGAAATGAGCCGGTACCTGCTTGCAGTAATAACCCAGTCTCTACGAGGTGGAAGTCCCACTCAGCATCCCATATTCAATCACGCAATTGAATGCCCACGGGCATTGTAAGAATTCTATATGTATGCTCGATATCAATCTCACGATGATGCAACATTGAGCTACATGGGGAACGCCTTGCGTCGTTTTCACACCTTCAAAGATGTTTTCTTACTCGGGCGAGCCGGCAAAAAGGCGTAGGCCAAAGCCAATGCCCTGAAAACGCAAATCGTGAAGAAGCAAAAGGTAGACAAGGAAACAAATGCTGAAACTTGGACGCCATCTAAGAAGCGGCGCGAAATGAATGCCAGGTGGGATTATATCAGCCACGAGATAGATGTTTCCAAGGAGTCAGATGCCGACTTCAAGTTTCAAAAGATCCACTTGATGTCTCATTCGGTCGAACAGATTCGTCGATACGGAGCCTTGCAACAGTATTTTGCCAAGAGACATGAACAAGTACATTAAACAAACCTCAAGGACGGTTGGAACTCCTCCAATCACAATCTCAACTACCTGCCACAGGTAATCACCTTTCAGCGTCGCATCCTCTGCTTCGAAGTCAGAGAGCTCAATCTCCAAGCTCTTGCTCAGCGTTGGGAGAACAGCGCTGCCGCATGCAAAGTCCTCCCTTCCAGTGCTGATCTGGCAGCCCCCCTGAGCCCCCAGTCATATGCGAAGCCCGAATTCATGGGACCCCAAAACCGCCATGATGGAAAGCATCCTGACGCTATAATCAAAGAATTCAGAGCATTACTCGACAATACGCAAGACGCAACGCACCGCGTGGCAATATACAGCGGCACAAGGGAGTTTATCAAGCATAAGAGTCGTAACAAGACGTATATATCAGATGAACAACTGCACGCAATGGAGCTCTGTATTTCCCATGGTATTAAGGTTCAAGTTGAGAGTTTAGATGGTGAACACGTATCTCTGATATGTCGATGCACAGGAAGCCAGAGCTGGTGCGGAGGGGATCGACGGAACGACTGGGTGTGGGTAAAGCAATGCCCGGGGAGGTGGTATGGCACGCTGAATGGGCGTCTCCCGTGGCAACTGCAACGACTATTCAAATTCAAACATCAAAACAAGGATGGAGCTTTCGTTGAGTACTGGTTAGCCCTGGCGCTCACCACAATACCTGAAAACTCAGGTAACTTGGATCTGGTCTCGAAATTTGTACCAGTGAGAAAAGGACCGCCAGCCGTTGCTTTGCAAGTTTTCATCTTGGAATATATTGTCGGCTGCGCGCACGTAATTGCAGAGATAGCTACTAGTAGTATGACAGGAGACAGACGGAATGAGTGATGGATTGTCAATAGCCACATAGATCTGGGGACTTGGAATGATGTGTATAATGAGTAAAGAGAGAATTGCATTTTGCGTGCAGGTAGAAGGAACGGGAGGAGAGATATTCGCAGCGTCGCCTATCGCTTTGCAATTTCGATGCAAGTGCGTACCCAATGAACCCATTCCAACGTATTGTCACAGTTGGCCACAACGCGAGAGAGATCATTTACAATAGGAGACCGACACAACGCGAACAGACAATGAAACAGCGATCGGAGGGTGATATACAACGCGATGCGTTGTATTGACACCGGGCGCGGAGTGATCCGCCACCGGGGTGTCTCTGACGCCTCTGATGGAGCGCATCCACTCTGACGGAGCCATTCCGCCCGAACGGAATATTTCTTTGCTGATGATGGTACTCCTGTACCATTCATCAGAGATCCCGGTTGCATTGAAGGCCGGCAGGAATGCCCTCCTAGGGTCTGATACTCTCCTGAAATTGACGCGTCTAAGTTTACACTGCACATCCTCTCAGACACTCCTGGGGTCTTCCAGAGACTAAAATATATTTTGCTGATGTCGTATCCAAGCATGCTATCGATGCAACAATTCAAGGTTGGTTTAAGCCATATACCTACAATTGAATCAGATGCACCTGAAGATCTCGACAGACCTGAAGAACTTGAAACTTGAACCTGGTTGTCTCACTAACTAACTCTCATGGGCAGCCATATGCAATACTGCAAAATGGGTTGATCATGATCACCCCTGCATATGACTCTGCCGAAGGTAGTTGAGTATGCCTCTAGCTCGACCATATGGGTGGTGACGGCATGGCACTGAATTGTTGGTGTGTTGAAGAATCTTGCAGAAGTTCGACGGAGGATAGACTTGGGACCATAGTGAGTGGAAACAATTGAAGTTACATGGGTTCAAACGGAGTGTGTTGCTGATAGTGGATAACTCTGAATCTCCCAATGCGGTATACCAGTTGGAAGGAAACCCTGTTTTCATTATATTCTGTTGTCTTAGAATTCTACAGCAAAGTTAGCAGTTGATTAGGCAATATTGTGTGCAGAACTTCACTTTCAGTGGTCTGAGTCTGCTTAATTCACAATATGTATGCAGTCAGTGTAAGAGAAGAGGGAGAATTTGGGTTGACAAAGCAGAGATTCAAAATAGAGAAAGAATGGTAAAGGTATGAAGAACATTCACTGGTAGTCCAATCGATTCCAGTTTTGTCAATGCCAAGATTGCTAGCAAATCGGTCATAAGTAGTTCTTGACATTGAGATGTTGCGTATAATATCTTTTAATCTCTGCATTATTTAATCACAAACTGATTATGAGTCTCAACGCTACAATGTTGACTAAACATAAATATAGGGGTTCAATGCAGTGCAGAAGAACGATATGAATGTTTCATGAGGCTTTATCTGACTGCAGAATGAAGAATAACTGCAGGCAGTTCCAGCCAATTGAGGTGCAGCAAGCATTGAATTGTCATGCAGGATGCAATCTAATGTAATGGCTGTGTTTGCAGGCTCACCTTTATCAGCAAAATGTAGATCAGTCCGGAAGCCGCACACAAACCTCCTAGCCACTCTGGCTACCCACACTGGTGCTTCCATGTACTTCCAGATGCTCCTAGGCCCCCCTGGAGCTTTGCAAAGTGCTCTCAGACTCTGCAAGAGCATTCTCAGGTGATCCTGAAAGCACCTGCAGTTATGGAGGTGTATTCAGGATGCTACGAGATTTCACTATAGGAATGGTCAAACTTTGGAGCTGCTGTGACCTCTGCACAGGTCTGCAGAAGACATTGGAAGCAGCTGTGACCTCTGCAAAAGCTGTGCGGGAGCTTTGGGGCCATATTCTCACAGCCGCGGTTCTTAGGGTTCCAAAACCACAAGGCATTTTGCTTGTCTTAGTCATCATTGTTACAGTCACAAGATTGCGGGGATGAGGGGTAGAGGAGGAGAGCTCCGCCATCTAGCTGGCTAGCCAGGAGTCGGAAGGGATATGAGGTCCTGTCATACTCTAGTAAGAGTGAATACGGTATGAATCAACAACAACAGTCTCAAGATTTGCTACATCATAATATGCCATGTAGTATCTAAGTATCTCTATATCAACACATGCGGAGATACAGGGATAATGGAGATGAACTCAGTGACAGGGAGTATATATTCAGGAGACCCTGGGGTAGATAGACATCATCTCACTATACATAATACACACTCAATCTGTCCCAGTTCTTGGTTTCACGCACTCTTGCCGAGCTTTCATAGATCCATGCAATTCGTGCGGTTCCTCAAGCACTCTTGCCAAACATTCATAGATCCAGGCGATTTGTGTCGTTCATCATGGGCGGGCATCCTATCATATCCAGTCACCCTCTGCCTACGTTCTTCGAGCCAGAACTGCTCGTTCTACAGAAATCCCTTCCGATGCCATGCGAGGTGTGGCAGAGTGTTGAAGATGAGCAGTCTGCCTTCTCGCTCCACAGTTTCACCACACTGTGATCGAGTGAACTCAGAGTTACTCTCCAAGGCCGCAATCCGTTGAGTATAGAGATCCACTTGGAGGTGGTAATCGAGCATGGATGGTGATAATCATGGAAGCCATGATCCAGTGAATATAGAGATGCACTCCGACGCCTTGATTGAGCTGATTTGGACATGCCTTGAATGTTGTGATCGAGCAAATTTGGAGTTACACATGGAGTCTGTGATCGAGTGAACATAGAGATGCTTTCCGCAGCTGAGATCGAGCGAGTTAAGAGTGGCACTTGGAGGCCATAATGATGAGTGTTTGGAGATACACTTGGAGGCTGTGATCGAGCGTGGTTGGAGATGCACTTGAAGGCCGTGATCCTGCGAGTTTTGAGATCCACATGGAGGCCTTGATCGAGTGAATTTAGAGATTTACTGCGAGGCTGTGATCGTGTGAGTTTGGAGATGCTCCTGGAGGCCGTGGTCTAGCGATATTGGACGGGAACTTGGAGGCGGTCTATCTGGAGGCAGTAATTCGGGAGGAAGGTGCTACGGGAGCTGAGACTGTATTTATTGGTTAAGTCGTAATTGGGGGAATAGAGAGAATTGAGTACAACATGGTCTGCTGAGAGATGAGAGACTGGCTGGGAGTGGGAAGACTGTTGATCTGGGGATTGTGCAGTACGCGGTGTATGCAGTACTCAGTGTATGCTGTACTCAGTGTATGCTGTACTCGGTGTATACTATACTCGGTGTATGCTGTACTCAGTATTAACACTTGATCATGGCATGGAGAGATAGACAAGGATGACTTAACTTCGTGTCCTTAGGTGATTGTTGAGTTCAGGACAAGAAAGAGAGAGATGAGAGGAGATTGGGCAAATCCTCATGAGAAACTGGGACATAGAGACTTCAGTGTGCAAGTCAATTTAGCATTCCTCATACGGCAGGTACAAGTCCCGATCTGGTGGGTAATACCACCAATATGAGGCTGTCTAAGCTTAAACAGGCACCTTGAACTAGTGATTTCTCATATCCGCTCGCTTCCTCCATATCGTTCCCATCTTCATCCTCCATCTCTCCTTCTTGTCCACAACTCTACCATCATCACAAGAATACAAAGTTAAGTCATCCCTCTCAACCTCTCCATGCTATGATCATGAGTAGACACTGAGTACAGCATACATTGAGTGCAGCATACACCGAGTACAGCATACACCGAGAACAGCATACACCTAGAACAGCATACAACAAGTACAACCTACCGCGAGTATAGCATACACCAAGTACAGCATCCACCCAAGATTGGGTATCTTACCGTCATTCTGAATGAGATGAGTTGACCCAGGAATGGAGCATAAGCATTTGACGTGGCGCCCCACACGATCGACTGCTATCAGCGAGCACACCATCGGAGCACGAAGGTAAACTCACCTTTGTCACATTCACACGGTTTCGAGTTTACAAACTGATGAATAGAGTCTCGGCACCGGGCAGGCCGTCAATCATCCTTCTCCAAGTACTTGTCCAATCTTGCTCAATCACGGCCTCCAAGTGTATCTCAACACTCGCTCGATCACGACATCCAAGTGGATCTCCAAACCTGCTCGATCACGGCCTCCAGGTGTTTGCCCACAGTCGCATGATTACAGCCTCCAAGTTTGCAACATCATGGCCTCCAAGTGCATATCCCCAAACTCACATGATCACGGCCTCCAAGTGCATCTCCCACCTTGCTTGATCACGGCCTCCAAGATTGCACTATCATGGCCTCCAAGTGCATATCTCCAAACTCGCACGATCACGGCCTCCAAGTGTATCTCCACACTCACTCCATTACGGCCTCCAAGTTCGCAAGATCAAGGCCGTCAAGTGCACCTGAAAACTTGGTCGATCACTATCTCGGAGTCCAACTCTAAGTTTGCTCGATCATGGCCTCTAAGTGCAACTCCAAACTCACTCGATCTCGATCTCAGAGTGCATCTCTAAGTTTAATCAGTTACAGCCTCCAAGTGTTTCTCCTAATACGCTCCTTTGCCGCATCCAAGTCCAGCACCAAACTCAGTCAATCTCGGCTTCGGAGTGTATCCCTGAGTTCAATCGATAGTCATTTCCAGGCACACCTTGCATTGCTTTCAAGCACAGCCTGCAGCCAGTCCAGATATACTGTGTGTAGATTGGCAGCTATATAGATACATAGGTGAGAATACATATGGAATACATGAGTTTCAAAAATCGTTGAACAATAACAAGAACTTATGATTTCCAGGTGCACCAGCACCGTTCCCAAGGAAAATGTTGTGTTTCTCAGTCTGCTCAACTGTGATTCGAGGTGCTCCCAGACTTGTCACCGGCACTTCCAGGTTTGTGGTCAGCGCTCCCAGGGTTGATGTCAGTGCTCCAAGGCTTGTCGTTGGCGCTCCCAGGTGCACCCAAAGTTTTCTCCGCCGCTCCGAGGTGTTCCCAAACTTATCACAATCACTCCCCTGATACTCCAGTACCAGTCATCAGATATTCCAATTACTTTGAAGGCCAGCTGGAATGCCCTCCTAGGGTCTGATACTCTCCTGATATTGACCCATCCAAGTTAACACTCCACATCCTCTCAGACACTCCTGGACGCTCCCAGTGACTAAAAGACATTTTGCTGATGTTACTGTGACAGTTACTTGTACTCTCAGAAACTGCCATTTCTTATCTTGAGCTTTCATCCTGATTTGTTCGTTATGCACTCTTGGGATTGAATGTTGGCAGAAATCAGATATCGTCTGTTTATGGTTTGTCATGAACTTACGGCAGTCAATACACGGGGTGGGCAGGAGCTTGCCCGGTCACCGAGTGTACTGCTGAGCAGACACTACCATTCAGATTATATCCGTTCGAGCTCTGTTGATGGACATCTGTTCAAATAATCTTTTTTAAGATATGGTTTTTTGGCAGCCCAAATATACAAATTAGTCAAAATGTAGTTCGGTCTGCATTTGAAGCATTGTGAATTGAAGCATGTTCGAGGAAGTGTGGTATACACGTGAGTGAGAGTTGCCGGTCATCTGCAGAGTCGCTGAGCAGAATCTGTCTTTTGAGGTTCACTCTCTCAAGCTGCAGCTCAATTCAGCAGCACATATGACCGAACCTATTATAGGATCTTCGAACTGTGTAGGTCCAAACATACTTCTTAGTCAAAACCCAGTCAACTGTGGTTACATATCGCCCAGGGCTGTGCATATACAGTCACTGTGTAGTGGACACCTTCCTCCAAAGGTTGGGTGGAAACGGAGCACAACTGTTCTTGCATTTTAGCGGCGGCCTTAACATACCAATCAAGCATAGATTCAGCTATTAGCTAGGGCTGAGCAGGATGAGCCGTGCCTGCCCCTAAATGTTTAGTCTCTGAAAGATGACACTCTGTGTGTGCAGGCAGCCAAAGATTCAAAGCAATCAGGAAGGAAGAATATATGCTTGGAATGGCGCAAAATGAATTGTTCAAGCATAGTGCGAAGTGGGTATACACGGTTCAGAGGCGTGCCTGGAGTGGGATCATCTGTTAATACTGAGTGGTGGCTTGTCAAATTTGGCCTTTGAATAGAATATTGTTATGGGGGTGCTTCCACCTTAGTAACTATACTTATACACAAGTATCAATTGATACAATAAGTAAGTACCAGGTACACGGCCGTAGTTCTTTTCATAACCTCTTAGGCATAACTCCAAACAAACTATTTTGGAAGTTGGTATAAATCGTATACACAGAAGGGACAAGTATGTATTGTCGTATTAGATGCTTCCAATTGTATTGCAACTAGATCATATTGTGGCGTAACACAATATTGACAATACATATATTCGTAATTAACCTCAATGCACAATTAATATTGTAATGTAAGTTCATATAATTAACCTCGGTGATTCATTGGTATTGTGAAGTATATTCGTATAATCAATCTCGGAGATTAACCAATATAGTAAAGTATATTCATATTATCTGTCTTCGTGATTACTTAATATCGTAAAGAATATTCGTATAATTAATCTTGGTGATTGATTCATCTCTCTGGAGGTAATAGTTTGCCCGTTGATAGTGCAATCTAAATTGTCATGTATCTTCACAAATCCCTCTTCTATCTCCTGGATGAATCAGGTGTTCAGATACTATAGGCAATGTTAAGTCTTAAGCGTATTCTCCGTCAATACTCAATTTTCCACTCCAAAGAAGTTCTCACGTTCTTCTGTTTTGTTGAGTATTGTGGTTGCCAAACGTGGCACGTAACTGTTAATTGGTAGGTTCTCGATAGTTGTTAAACACTTTTGCTGAGCGAGTTGTTGTTCAATTTCATCGGTTATTGCTTCGGCATTTGGGGAGAAATTTCTCTCTAGATGAATGTTCCACAATATCGGAATCATCCATAAGATCCAACGCAGGAATATCAGATTCAGGAATTGACGATCCTTCAGGTACTTGATTTGGTAATGGGGCTAACACAAGATTCTCACTGTAATCTGAAGGGAATACCCTACCGCAGAGACAAAAGAGAAATATTTCAGTAAACTGGATTATACTTGCTAGCAACGAAATACACAGTGCTGCAAATAGTTCATCTTCCTTCTCGTAGCAATCCAGTAAAAACGATAATGTGTACTGTATCACTTCACGCTCGTTCTTGACCTTATGCTCAGTCATAGGGCAGGGGAACCGCGTACAATCCCAATTGATCACACTATCATACTTTATAATAATCCTAATAATAATAATAACAACTGAAAACAACAATAATATTTCAGCTTCGTTCTCACAGGTAGGTATCATTTGTGCTTCTTGGGCTACCCTTCCCAAGCCTGAGCATTATCGTTCTTTTATAGCCTTTCTTGGGGTAGCAATGTTTGCCCTGAACATTACCCATGATCTCATCTGTCATACCTGAGAGTACTCTGTTGTCACGAGCCAGGCTGCATCATAGAGGACCACACATCCCAAAGGTCATTGTGTAATTGCATCATTGGTTTTGAAGCGTTACTCTCCTACTAAGATTCAGGCCATCCTCTGCAATAAGATTTAATCAAACAGTAACTTCATCTTAGATATCTTGCAACTCATATATTTCGGACAGTCAACACCTCTCCATCGCCTGATGTGGTTACTTGGAGTGCTCTACATAGATTGCTTAATAAATTAAGACACAACCTTCACCATATAGGCTATTTGGCTTATCTGCTTCAGAGGCTAACATGGCAGCCCACCATTGCTCTGTCAACATTTGATTACACGTATTACACCAGAATTATGACCTGATAGTAAATAACCTTACTTGTTTGTTCCCAGCCAGGGAGTCGGAGGTTTATAGGGTCTTATTGACTTTGCCCAACATCTTCATCAATCAGAATCATCATGCATGGGCTGAGACTATTCTCTGTGACCGAGGAGTACCGAAGTTGTTCTGCTCAACACGGGATTGGCTTGAAGACCCACTTAATTCCATATTGACTGACGTCTCCCTGACACATCAGTCGCACCAATGCAGTTGACGTGTCTAGTCCCACTCAGCTTAGTTTAGTGATTGTGGTTGAAAATACCTGGCACCTCTTGTCCTTGAAGGACAATAGGCAAGGCCAAGGTTATTGCATCATTAAATCAGATCTACTGTAGTATGCGACCTTTCATTGAATCCACCAGCTGTGAGGCTTGCTATTCATTCGACACGAGGCATGTTATCTCCTGCTACAGATCATACATGTGGCAGCTTACTATGTCTTGGTAGAGATCAGCATTATGTATTATAAAACCCATTATATAGATCTTGAAGCAGACTAGTACCAATACCTCCAATATGGGAGAACCCGGAACAAATATGAGTGCAGTGTCAAATCTGAGACCATCAAACTCAAAAGAAGTGTGGATCTGAGGTGTGCCTGAACTTCATTCCTAAGCAAGCAAATACTCAGCTGTATTCTTCAGGTAGGCCTGGAATAGGCAAGTCGTGTCTTAGGAGATAATACATCAACTCAATCTCGCTTAGCCAGTCTGTCTGTCCCTGGACAATTCGAGAAATACTGTGCTGGAGCTGTCTCAGGAGAGTTGAGAAGTTGCTAGCGATTCTCTGATGCAACTGAGTGTAAATTATTCAACATTGCTGTTTCAGTTGATATCCTGAATTCTTTTGCAATTCTGTTGTCCGGTGCGCCTCAAATTTCCAAGTAACAAATAATTGGATTCACACTTGGACGTTCAGGCACACCTGAAAACTTAAATTCCATTCACAGATTTAGGTACCACCATTCCACATGGACAATATCCGATGAAGATTAACAGTGAGTGCAGCTTCAATAGATTCTCAGAAAGAGTAATATACGGCACTGCAGAATTTGACTTAGTCGACCATTAACCTGGTGCACCTGCTTTTCAACACATATTGGATCATCCACTTGAGGCTATGTTTGAGGTTGCCAGATATCTGTTTATCATTGACTTCATCTCATATTCACAACTGTAATCAACTAACATGAAATGGAATCGAAATCTAACTAGTACTCCAGGCCTCCCCCACCGCAAGCACCTTGTTCCCCATACCGTGTTACTATTTCGCATCAATTGGTGAGCTTGAGTCGGTTGAATGTTTAAACAGGCGTACATATATTACACTGCCCTGACCATTATCATTGATCTTCACCATTGGAAGGCATGACATCTCCATGCCCAGAAGGTTGCTTCATGTAGTCCTTCTGACACTCCAGGGTCCGGTAAATCATCAATGTCGCGATGTTCGGACAGCACAGCAGGCCATGCAGAACTCTCCATTGTGCCACTCCAGAGAGCTGGTGGAGATCCCTCGCTCTGTTAACATAACCACTGGGTCCAGTGTTCAATTGCCTTGTTTGTGGAACTCTGTTTTGCCCAAGTTGGACAACCTGTGCAAATGCCTGGCGCTGTTACGGGGGTAACAACACCTATTCAAGATACTCCGTTAAATACTTAGGGTGCGTACGGCTGTAGATTCTAATCTATACTATCTTCGGAATCAGAACTTTCCGCAGGACCACTTCCCTCTGAAGATTCAGCTGCCCTCTGGTAGTTCCTATCCTGAGGGAATATAGCAGTTCCCTTATCGAGTGTAATCTGTCGGATGCAATCCTTCACTCGATGTGTTCCTCTCCTATCGGAAGGCCAAGCGCAGTGTAAGCACTCACCTGCTGCCTTTCTTCTTTCTATCTCGCTATTGTAAATCCCCTCTATCTGATTATTATTATCTTTTTGCTTATTGGTTGCAACGACTTTGGATATCCTCTTCTCTTTCCTTAAGGATCTCCTAGCTTTCTTGGATGGATTAATTTGTCCAGTAGCCGTTTGCCCGGAAGCCTTTAAAGCCGCTATTTCTCTTAATCGCTTAGACTCTCTCAGATACTGCTCGGTACAGTCTAATACTTGATTGATCCGTTGATCCTCATCAAGGGGTAGATGAAACTTCTCGGGGAAGTTGCTCTTGTGGAATCGAATCGATTCCGCCCCAAAGTTTAACAGTATCCCTTTCGCCTTGAAGCTTGGTCGTATCCCTTTCGTTATGGAGTTTATTGATATGGGAAACTAATGCCTGCTCAAGTCCAATAATCGAAGATAGCCACCATACACACTGCGCCATGAAGATTTGCTGAGTTCGTCTTGCGTAAGCTATTACACACTCCAAAGCATATATTATAGGGTCGTTATCATTTTCGAAGGTTATAGGCATTTGTATGCTTTAAGAGGTAATCAAGGTGCGGGGCTGCCGCTACACAAAGCTAATAGATTCTAGGTATAATTGTATTAGGTATAGGTATCATAAAAACACATTAATAAATAAGGATATTTCTCCATAGGTAGGTATCGTTTCGTCTCTAGCTATTCGAGCTTGTCTTCTTCATTGCTGGAACAATGTGATCTCTATATAGTCCCTTGGCTTACTCCAACTGGAACTATGATTTAATTGCTCAATTGATAGCCACGTATCGGTGCGTTTTACACCCCACGACCGCGCCCCGACTATCGCTGGCCACGCATCCCTTAGGTTATCGTGTTCATGCATGATATCATATCGGCTCATAAATCAGACCATAACATCAACTTCGACATCTTGCAAACGTCTTTAATCAGCTCGTTGGAACGCACACACCCAGTGACACGTCTCTTAGGCAATTAACCTCCAGTGAGAGTTTAATCACTCATACTCTTATATCGATTAATATCCGATGCTATGCCAACAAGGAACTTATGCGAGTAATCAATCACGTCTGATTACATTGCAGATCCAGCTCCTCAACTCAATGCCGGATGTCCGCTTTTGGCTTAGCCAACGCCATATTCCCCTCAGTTAAATGTGCTTAGGTTTTCATCATAACCCGGATGTGCCCCGCATTCAATGAACTTGAAAACCGAGGAGCCCTTTACTACCGATGACTGCCGTGCACAATGTGAAACCGCATAGTATCCAACAATGAATCCGGTTAGGAACAATCCGCACGGCAGAGCTATGCCCTGTCGATCTGGCGGCGTTGTTGCATCATCAATATCAGCTGCCACAGCACTTTGCTTCTAATGAATTCGCCAAGCCACAAGCGTGCCCAATCGAGACGTGATTAGTAAACCCCCGCTAAAGGATTTACCACATGGTACAAGTACCATTACACTGGTAGGAGAGAACCCCTAACAGGTGCTGCTCATTCAATACCCAGAACTTCTCAGTCATTACCACATGGTTTGCCGCTGTGAGATTTAGGCCTGTCCCACCCACTTTGGGTGTAGTCATGAACACAGAGGAATTTGGAGAATCTTGCAATTTGAGCTGCATTTCTGAGCACTCATCGTTGCCCATTTCTGCATACATGTAGAAAGTCTCCTAATGATCCGCAAAACACTTTGTGCGCCCCTGCATCAAATGATGGACTTGGCCAGGTAGAGGACAAAATAGTACCACTGTTTGGGGAGGAGGTGCACGAGGCAAGGCACTTCGATTTCTTTGAGATTCATCCAGGAGTGCCTCATGTGATGCTTCGCCTTCATCAGGTTTGGGATACTCTGCAGGTGCATTGACAAGCATTGGCAGAAATGTGTCTCCCAGCCATCGGAAAATTGGTGAATCCACCCCAGTATTGAGTGGCCATTCATTGTACCAGTGTCCTGAAACATTATTCCAATCTTCAGTGTCTCCCAATGCCAATAAGAAACATGCCAGCCACCATCTATGTACCCTCGACGCTCCTAAAGTACATTGTGAAGTGTATCTTTCCACAACAGTCATTAGTTTAGCTTGCTCTTCATCAGTTCATTCCAGATCAAGGAAGTGTGCATTCTCTTTCGGTATCTGAACAAGTGGATTCTGATGCGTGAGTTTCAATTGTAATCATCTTCTAATCATCCAGGGCTTTGCAATTTAGATCATCTGGTGTATGGCATCCTGTTGAGTGTCATGGTCATCAGTCCCGATGGCATGCATCAAACTCTTCACAGCGGAATACTGTTCTTCAGCACTCTTTTTCTGCATTGCAGTCTCATCCTCTGGATCCTGAGACACACCTGAAAACAGTCACATCGTCCGAAAACACCAGTCATAGAGCGAATGGAATCCTGTAGTTGCAGTGACTCAAAGTTTGAATCCAATTCGCGCATTCTTGGCAATTCACCAGCCCACACTACATTTTGTCGTATACTAATGGAACTCATCAAAAATCCCAACACTCCATGAACAGTTTGTGAGTTAGCCATTGCTTCATGGTTTCGCTTATGATGTCAAGGTATCATATGCCACAAGGCAGATATTCCATCGGTTTTCAGGCTCAGAAATACTGGTGTTCAGATTCTCATGGGTGAGACTGGCAATTTCATTGTGCAACAAGTTAATGAGTTTGAAATCGGTGCCATATGTGAACTTCTCAATGACACTCTGGAATGTCTCTGCAACTCTGGGAATCGTCACCACCAGGATTTGTTGAATGGCTGACGTAGGGGCTGGATGCCTGTGCGGTGCAGTTGACTGGAGCTCTGAACGGCGGCGGGGCACTGAATTCTGTCTCCGCAACGGACACCACACCCGTTCTTCACCAATTATCCCAGGGAAATCAATCTGTGCCATATTTACCCACTCTTAAAGCATATTCCCCCACAAAATCAACAGCGTTAACCCCATCATAAATTCTCAGTTGTCAATTTACATATCATTGCTGCTGCCCCTGAGGTGAAAGTATTGCCAAGACCCATTTTATCTGTGACCAGTGCTCCTGGCATATCAGAATCGCAAACTCTCCTCCTGACCATGGACCATATGGCCTGAACCTTGTACGCCAGTAACTTCATTCTGGGTATGCCTGGAATTGAATTTGTGTGGCCTGGAACATGGTCATCTGTTTCTTGCTTCATTGGATGGGCAATCAGCATCCTGACCGCCTCATTGAGACACTCATGGGCATGTGCTTTGTTGAGTGTGTTGAGAATGTTGCTTACTACTGAGCTGGAATTATCTGAATTGAGCACCTCCCTGGCCATGAACTTGCTCCTGAACCTCTCTCGCACCTTGTTCGGTCTTCTTTTTGTCCTCAACCATCTCTTTCAGTTGGTCAGAGGTAAGTTGGGCTGATGTGCTGGTACTCGGGCTCTCCTGAATTACATCATCAAGTTAGGCATTTCACAGACAAGCATTTGGACCCAATCAATATGTGGAATATAATCAATTCCATTCGCGCAATCAGAACTTACATTAATACCACTGTCAGTCTCTGTCCCACCTGCCTCCTCATCCACCATTCCTTCATTTGCATCGGATCCCTCCAAAGTCTAGGTTTACTGATTAGCAGAGCAGCATAACTCACAGTAATCAGGCTACCGGGTATTACCTTGGCCAGTCAAATTATGTACTCCACAATATCCTTCCCTGTAGTTGCCTTCATTTCTACCAAAAATAATTTCAAATTGTGTCCCAGTTTCAATATCAATGCATTAGGAAGGGAACTGTTATACAAAATCTGACCATATAGATGGTCATTCATCATTTTCCCAGGTGTGTATAATCTAATATACTTTTGGTCCAATCCTTCCTGCATCAAGTTGCATTTGTATACCGCAGTCTGACAGTGTGGTTCTTTCGGGTCAGAATAGTGTTTGATAATGTGAATCAGCTCCTCCGAGTGCTATTCAACTGAGTACAAAGCTTCGAGATGATTGCTGGATGTCTGGTCATTGTTGCCATTCGGCAGTTGACTAATCACAACCATGAAAGGTATATTTGTCAACTCTGAGAGGTTACTACTTGAGTATTTGCCCACGCACTCTCCCAAATCAGTTGCTGGTTGCTTGTTGCCTCTCCTTCCCTTCTTCCTTGCCTCCTGAGTGTCACTTGCACATATCTTCAAAAACATCTCCACCCACTGTCGCTGAATCCTTTTGGCTGTTAGAGGTTCTCTCTTAGAAGCATTAATGATACATGTATGGATTGCTGCAAGTACATGTGATGTTTGAAATAACTCATATGCAAAACACCTGCTTGCTTATAGTGACATCATGTTTGTCAGGCAAGTGGTTCATAGCGGAATTGTACTTGGGACGCATGTTGATGAATCGCTGATGAGAACACTCGCACTAGGAGATTGAAATATAATGACGCAATTATGTCGCCATTACTCGGAAGTGAAAAACCTTCAACAGTGCACATAATCCTTGGCCACACCTACTATATCTTATCTAGCAGGGCAACACACATTTGAGTTGGTATTGTGCAGAATTATCCATGCAGCAGACGATAATGCAATGTTCGAGCAAGAGGGATCTGCAAGCTCACGCGCTGTAGGGTGGCAACACCGTACGCCAAATGCCAGTCTACAGACGGTTGAGACCTCAGCATGCAGTGTCTGTGTGATTAATGATGTTGGCTGAAGACGAGAGGCCAGAAGCAACCCTGCCCATTGTATTGAGTCACAATGCATTGCAATGTCATACTCATTACCAATACGTGGTTGACGTGTCATAATCTGCGTTGGCAGAGTCTCAGTTGGTCTCCGATCAAATCTCTGACCCAATACCAAATAGCCAAATTAATGGCGAGGCATTTAATAGCAAAGAGCTAACAAAATATATTGCGATAAGCACTGATTAGAGTATGTGTCGTTAGATGTTCCAACTAATGAACAAATCGCAAGCAAGATGTCGAAGTTGAAGTTATGAGGTGTCCTATTGGTGCGTTTGAAATCATGAAATGAGGATGGCCCATAGTGGGGGCGAAACGCCTGAAAACCACTCCTGCATGCACACAATAACCTGGAGGGAATTTGTGGCACTATCAGTGAGTCACTTAAGTTGATCTTGGCAAAAAGCTATCAAACAAACTATGTGTCACTGCAATCATCCAAACGCAAGCCTGACCTGAGGATCCAACTATATAAGAACTCACATTGTCCCCAACAATGAGAAGAACCAAGCTCTAGCAGCAATGCACAGTCAGACATTGCAAGTGAAGAACGCATTGAAATATTATTCAGAATTCTATCTAAAAACCGACACGATTTCTTCCCTATTTCACCTATGTGAATACTCCTTGTATGTGTATGAAGAAGTCATCACAATCTCAGTACACACATCAGCAGGTCGTCAGAACTTTCGTTGATCTCGCATACAATTGCAACGAGCATGGTGTAACCCACATCTATCGAATCCTGTTATACTCGGCTGTTATAGAATGTATCGGATATGAGGTGCACTGGTACATCACAACCAGATTGTTCCCCTTCATTGAGTTCTCCGAAGAACAACCTTGTCTGGATGAGGAGGAGTGGTTAGCTCTTACTAGTTGGTACTAGATAAGTGGTTAAGTCTTGGGATAAGAAGGGAATCAGATAGACGGCTGTATTTAGTCTAATAAATGTTGCATTGGTTATTGGTACCTAAATACCACGTCACAGTATAATATGTTAATACTCTGCTTAGATGAACAATTGTCAGGATTTTCAACAACGATATTGCTGCGTGGTGGATGGAACCCGATATTGCACCAATCACGGTGTCAGATACAATTGTTACTGCATCTGTTGAACCATCGGGAGGAATATTTGGAATAGAGAAGGAGAACAGTGCAAATTTTGCGATAATGACCCCTGCTGTTGTATTTCTGTATCAACAGGACAATTTCAAAAACCGGCTTCATACCGAATTACAGCTATTTGCCACACTGATCGTCGAACGGCCGATTGATAGTGTTTCTTTTGCAGAGAACACCACGAACCATGCAGATACGAAACAGAAGTTTTTATGTTGCCAATATATCTCCCGTCCATAGTAGTACATGATGGCTACCCCAAGGTGCCGGCTTACTTGCTTCGGCATGACTGTAGCTCAGACATGATCAAGTGTAGAGAAGTGGAGCTCCGACAAGTCACCAGCGGCTGAAGCAATCCCAGCATGGTGTCAAGCTGAGCACGAGAGATTGGGAGCTGCGAGGGAGCAACTCAGGTTAATCAAAGAAGCTGGAGAACCAGAAGAGACCGAGCAAGGAATAGGCGAGGTTTCAATACAGCAAGCCAATCCAGTGCAAGGCAAGCTGGAACAGATAACCCAGAAAATGATGCACATGGTACAAACATACACCAAGGAAAAAGAAATAATCAAAGGCAAGTTCTTGGAAGTACAACATGATCTACAAAGTCTGGAAGGGACGATTCGTACAGAGAAGGCCAAGATTGAAGGAGAAGTCTCATGAGTTGGAGGACAAGCGCACCTACCAGAAGCCATTATGGAACAGATGAGGGCAGGAATTACCATCTTGCAGACTCAAGATAATGTTATTGTACAGGAGGCCAGTTCAATTTTTCAAGGAATTCATAGACAGATTGCGGACATGCTTAAAAAGCAAACAGAGAATGGATCGACATTGCACAATCATACAAAGGTGATTGTCAAAATCCAAGAGGAAAATAAGGATTTGTTGGGAAGACAGAACAATATGGAAGAAGTTATTGAAGGAATTCAAAATTTCTTGGAAACATTAACAACAAAAGCTGATCTATTAAAACATACAAGAACTATGGACAAAACTTTGGGAAAAATCCAGGAAGTTAGCACAGGACTAACTACCCATATGGAAACTTATACAATTTCAGAAATTATGTCTCATATACGTAGGTTGGTACAGGCAGGACCTAGTCATGTTCATTCAAGCTGTTTCAGTCGAATAGAACCAGAGGGTTGTTTTATATCTACCCAGGATAGACAAGTTGAGGCTGGATATAGATACGGAAATCTGAGGTGCGGAAACTGTAGTAGTGGTGGAAGTGATGGATCAGAAAGTCCGGATGTGCCGGATAGACCACCAGGATCTCCTAATCCACCAAGACTTCCTAATCCACCAGGACCACCTAATCTGCCAGCACCACCACTCGAAAATAGATGCAGAAAGCAAAGAACACCTGAAATGACACCAGTGAAATTGAAGGAACCTCATCCTGTTGAACGAAAGCCTGCAGACAATTTTGAAACATAGTCGGTAATGGTGCAAACCCATATTGACAATCAACCCGAAAAATTCCAAGGTAAGTGAAGAATGGTTAATTGGGTAGGAGGACTCCTTAAAAAATATGCAGCTGCTTGGCATATACAGTCAGAAAGATAAGCTTCGAATGGAAAGTTCCCAAGATCCTGGACGACATATTTAAACATCAAATCGTTACGATTTAAGAATAAAGATGCCAGAGATGAAGAAGACGCAGTGATGGAGAAAATCCGATATGAAGGCGACATACCAGAGATGTTCACCATAATACAGATGCATAATGATAAAGCTCAGTTAACAGGAGCTGCTATGAAGAAGTGAATACAGGATCGATTGCCAGCTAAGGTTCTCAAGCAAATGCATACTGTACATCTGCCCAGGAAATCAGATTAAGGAATGATTGAAATTATTTTGAAGGCCGGAAGTAATGCCCAAAAATGGGAAGAAGCCAAATAGAATTCAGGCACTAAAGCCCCAAGAGAATCCAAAGGAAAGGATGGGTTCAAGAGAAAGGAAAAATTCAGAGTTCAAAAGGATTATGGCCCAAAAACGAATTTTACACAGGGCCGGGGCAAATTCAAGAAGAAACAATTGCTTAATCGAGTGTTAGGGGTTCGCTCTTAGCAGTGGTAATGATACATGAAGGGATTGCAGTGGGTACAGGCAGCCATAACTATGGTAGCTTATGTGAAACACCAACTCTGTGAAGACGACATCTTGTTTCTCAGCCTGGTAATCTTCCATGGGACTATACTCGGGCCACATGTCGATCAATTAGTGATAGTTAAGCCTTCACTAGTGGATTCCAATATGATGATTCAATTGTGTTGCCATAACTGGGATGGGAAAACCCTTCAGCAGTGCACATAATTGTCGGCCACACCTACTATAACTGAATAGCAGGGCAACACAGAGTCAAGTTGCGATTATGAAGAATTCCATGTGCAGCAGACAATAATGCAATATGAGAGAAACAGGGATGTGCAAACTCACTCGCTAGACACCAGGAGCACCTTGCGGCACTCCCCGGTCTACGGAAGGTGGAGATCCAAGCATGCAGTGTCTGCGGGATTACTGACATTGGCTGAAGATGAGAGGCCAGAAGCAAACCATCTCATTGAGTGGAGTCAGAATGCATTGCAACGTCATACTCTTTACAAATATGGGGTTGACGTGTCATAATCTACATTGGCACAGTATAGGTTGGTCACCTATAGAATCCCTGATGCAATGCCAAATCGCCAAATTAAAGACAAGGCATTTCATAACAAAGAGTTATCAAAACATATTGAGAATTCAGCTTTGATCGAAACACTGGTCATCATTTTTCCAAATACTGCGCACATCGGGAAGCACGATGACAAAGTTGAAGTTATGAGTTGACATATTAGTGAGTTTGGTATCATGACATGGGGATGGCCCATAGTGGGGGAGTAACACCTTGAAACCACCCATGCATGAACACGATAACCTTGAGGGAACTCATGGTGCTATCAATCCAGGACTTAAGATGTTCTCGGTGACAAGCTATCAAAAAAACTGTTTGTCAGAAACGAGATCCCGAAGTCAAGCATGAACTGACGGTCCATCTATATACTGCTCACATTGTTATGGCATTGAAAACAACAAGTTCTGGCAGTGAAAAGTAAGAAACCTACCAGTGAAGAAAAGATTTCACCAATTGTTGCGTTTTAATGATACTTATATCTATATTATTATTATACACCATTATTAGCTGTTTGTAGCGGCATCCCCGCACTTCGGATGAGTATTACGTGTGAATACGTGGCTGATAGTATATTATCAACAGTTGCGAAATTATTCGTTACATCTGACCAACGCCAATATCTATTTGCCACACTGTGCATTTGGTGGATAGCTGCATTGGTTCAATTGGATCCAGCATTACGGTATTTCCTGGGTCATCAAAAGTTTCCATCTGAGAAAATAAAGACTGGTTCACTAGGTCAAAATGAAACCACAGGGGTTGATAGAGGAATATGTTCAACACATCGAAATATTCAATGACGATCAGTATTAGTAGAACTTGAGGTTCCGGTTACCAATCGTTAGCAGGTTGTTCCTCAAAGAAGCACTGCAAAGCGAAGAATCGATCCTTTACCCAAAACTAAGAAACCGCTTACGGCTGAAAGAAAGAGATTGACGAAACTCTCAAAATGAAAAGAAGTTCAAAGAGTCTGCATTGATCAAGGGAGATTACGCATAGACGTAATACTGCCGACAATATCTGAACGCCAGAAGTATCAAGAAGAAAAGGGTTTCGAGAGAATGGGCATCAGCCAAATTTGGGCTGTTGAAGAGCAAATCATTACTGCCAAAATATTGATTAATGATCGAGATTGCTCATCATTATAATAATAACTAATCCTCGAGATTGATTATATATATGTACGGTTGCGTTGTGTTACACCTCGACACGATTTGGTTGCAATCTGTTCAGTAGCCTCGGAAATATCAATTCACATTTGTCCTCTTTGCGTATTTGATTCTTACCAGTTCACCAATCTACTTTAAATGTACTTAAGCATAAAACAATTTAAGTACAAGGATAGAGGGATCTAGGGCCGTGCATAAGTACCGAAGCTTTGAACAAAGAACACCTCTAACATCAAGATGATAATTCTCAAGTTAAAACATTGGCCTCGCAAACAGAAGGAATACCACAAGATGAGCGAAACTGATGGAAGAAGGCGAGGGAATGTATGAGATGCAGTTGGCCGGCTGATGGGAAATGATGCTGTAAAACCATGGATTGCTATAGACCAATTTGTGTGGAATCAGGGAGAGCCAATTTTCCTAAAGCCTAGGAATATCAGAAGATGACGATTGGGGCTTATGAATTAGAGGAAGATCGGCAGGATCTCTATATAGAAGAATCTAGTAGCGAGGAGCATAGAGAAACCGCACTAGACTAAGGATTCAGTACAAGTATGGACGAAGAAAGTATCGAAGAAGAAAGTACGGAGAAAGAAAGTTCGAATTTGCAGATTGTTCAGAACCAGTGGGAATCAGATTAAACATATCAACTAGGATATGCTTTTAACAATTAATTATACGAACAATTACACTCTTTTGCCATAAACTTTGCCTCTGAGGATGATTGGAAGATCAAAACTGCTGGCCAGTAAGGAAATACAATCTAAAAACTACATACACCACATAACTATATGTACACCTAAAACAATACCATTTTGAGCTGTTGTGGCCACGTTATTGTCGAAAGGATGACGATGTCAAAACGAAAAGCTACCAAGGAGCTGTCTCCATCCTCAGTCAAGCAAAATAACACCTCTAAAGTCAATGTCTACTACAACAGTGCAAAACAAAAAGGCAAAGTCTATAAAGATTCACCTATGAAAATAGGAAAACAACCAATCAATACATTCTTTATAGGTTTTGAAGGGAAATACTTTCCTTTAAGATGAATGCTAGACTTGGGAAGCACTGTGTTTGTTATATCCCCAGAGGCAGCAAAAGCAATTTGAATCACAGTGGTTAAGAGAACAATCCAGGGAAAAGCTTTCCATGTCACAGGTCGAAAAATGCAAACTGATGGTTTAGTCATCATACCTTTCCGCCCAAGTTTCGGGAATCATAGGACCTTAGACACCAAAGACCATGTGTTTGTTACGGGGATATTTAGGCCCAATAATCAATACAACATATATTGAACTCAATAAAGCCGCCTATCTAAACAATCTTCCTTCACTACTTCCTCGTCTTTCCCAGACTCAACCTCTTATCTACTTCCTCTAGTAACAGCTCACCACTTTGCCTCGTCAGTCCAAGGTCGCTTTTCACTGCGTTCTTCGAAGGGCAACAACCTGGAAGTGATGTACAGGTGAACTTTCGATGCAATCCCAAGTATAATTGCATAGTACAAGACTGCGCGTGAGAGGTGGGTTAAATGCGACTCGTTGTAGAATTGAATTTGATCTCTATCAGGTTCGACTACATGTTGATATGTGTATTGAGATCGTGTCAGTTTGAACGCACACATAAAGTGAATATTCACTTAAGTGATTTAAAGAAGTAATCTTGAAGTTTTTGATAAATTGAAATCTTAATAATACTTTAAGGTGTTCTTCGCTTGTAATGTCTGACTGTGGATTGCCGCGAGAGCTTGGTTCTTCTCATTGTCAGGGACAATCTGAGCTCTTAAATTGTCAGATCCTCAGATCAAGCTTGCCTTTCGATTACCGCCATGACATGGAGTTTTGTCTGATAGCTTATCTCTGAGATCAACTTAAGTGGCTCATTGATAGTGCCACGAATTCCCTCAAGGTTAATGTGTACATGCTTAAGTGGTTTTAAGGTATTACACCCCCACGTGGGCCATCCTCATGTCAAGATCACAAATGCAACAATATGACACCTCATAACTTCAACTTAGACACCTTCCTTCCCATTTGTTCAGTAGCTGGAACATCTGACAACTTGTACTCATATTAGTGCTTATCACAATATATATCAATAGCTCTTCACTATTAATTGCCTCGCCTTGGTCTGGTTATTCGGCGATGGGTTAGAGATTTAATCGGTGACCAACTGATACACTGCCAGTGTAGAATATGAAACGCATACCTCGTATTGTTAAACTGGTATGACGTTGCAACGCATACTAACTAAAACCAATGAGCAGGGTTGCTTCAGGCCTCTTATCTTCAGCCAATGCAATTGATCCCGCAGACACTGCATACTTAGGTCTCGACCTGCCCTAGACCGGGGAGTGCCACAATTATTCCAACCACTTAATGTGTGGGGTTGCAGATCCCTCATACTCGCAATTGCAATAAAGTCTGCTGCACACGTAATTCTGCTTAAACGCAACTTAACTATGTGTTGTCCTGCTAGACACAATTTAGTAAGTGTGGCCAATAATTATGTGCACTGCTGAAGGTTTTTCAATTCCCAGTAATGGCAACATAATTGCATCATCATAAGTGAATCTGCTAGCACATGATCTCTTGCCACTAATTGATTGACACATGGCTCATGTATAATTCCGCTAAGAATTACTCGACTGACAACCAAGATGATGTTCCACATGTATGTGTTTTACATATGAGTCACGTGCGATCTTCACATGTACTTGCTGCAATCGTTTCATGTAGCAATACCGCTGTTAAGGGAGAAACCCTGACACTACCTCCCTCTCAAGGACCGGTGACCCAATGATAACTCTGTCCAAAAAAGTGGACAAAACAAAAGATACCACCCAGATAGCGAAATAAAATAATTTCAATAATAATAAAAACAAAATTTGCGCTACTCACATCTTGGTGTGTTTTGCGCTTTTGCGTCTTTCTTATTTTTCTTTGTGCGACCGCTTCTCTGTTTCCTGCACTCTTTCTTTGCACAAACCTTTTATCCCTTTCCATGGTCTCGTTCTTTTCATAATATTCCTCCAACAATTCCTCGACATGTTCCATAACATTCTCACATGTTTCCCATGTATTCTCTTCCTGAGTGAAACCTTCCTGTGTGACCAGATAAAAATGCTTCTTTATGTCGTCTTTCGAAGGTCCGCAAGCGATCATATTTTCCATTTTCCAGCCCGCATCGTCTGCCTCAATCTCAACCACCTTCCTCTGCGGATTCTGTCCTCAATACCTTTCCAACAAGCCTATGATGAATGTTCAATGAATTTTCCAAGAAGTTGATAATCTGAGCTTGCAATGTCCATCATTATGTCCAACCGAGAGAATTTCAAGATGTCGTTACATCTTATCTTCCAGCTTCTGGCATCTCCCTTTAGACCGAATAATCCTTCCATTCAACATCACCAATTCCCCCTTCTACAATCCTTCAATAGATTTCCGTTTCATGTTGTAATACTGGGACATCGATTCTGTAACCTCCTCTAGTTGTTTATAGAGTTTATCATGTACAGAAGTCATGTAATGACTATACAACTCAGACGCCGGATTCCTAAGCTGAACATCTGTAGGCCAACCTGATCCTAGTGGTTATCCGGAATTCACATAGAATGCGGTTATCTCCGTTGATGAATGCTTCCAATTATTGTAACCGTACTCTACCATTGGTAACATTTCTGCCCAGTCGTTCTGTTCGAAGTTGCAATAACATCCCAACTTTTCCTCTATTACTTAATCCATTCATTCTGTTTGCCCGTCGGTTTGTGGATGAAATTTTTACAGGGGTAACAACACCTATTCAAGATACTTCGTTAAATACTTAAGGTGCGTACGGCCGTGGATCCAAATCTATACTATCTTCAGAATCGGAACTTTCCGTAGGATAACTTCCTTCTCCTGAAGATTTGGCTAGCCTCTGGTAGTTCCTATCCTTAGGGAATATAGCAGTTCCTTTATCGAGTTTAATCTGTTGGATGCAATCCTTAACTCGATGTACTCCTTTCCTATCGGAAGGCCAAGCGCAGCGTAAGTACTCTCCCGCTGCCTTTCTTCTTTTTATCTCGCTCTCGTAAATCCCCTCTATCTTATTATTATAATCTTTTTGCTTATTGGTTGCAACGACTTTGGATATCTTCTTCTCTTTCCTTAAGGATCTCCTAACTTTCTTGGATGGATTAATTCGTCCAGTAGCCATTTGCCCGGAAGCCTTTAAAGCGGCTATTTCTCTCAATCGCTTGGACTCTCTTAAATACTGCTTGGTAGAGTCTAACACCTGATCAATCCGTTCATCCTCAACAAGGTCCCTAGGGGTAGCCGAAACTTCTCAGGGAAGTTGCTCTTGTAGGATCGTATCCTTTCCGCCCTAAAGTTTAGTTGTATCCCTTCTGCCTTGAAGCTTATCAATATGGGAAACTAGTGCCTGCTCAAGTCCAATAATCGAAGCTACCCACCATAGACACTGCGCCACGAAGATTTGCTGAGTTCGTCTTGCGTAAGCAATTACACACTCCAAAGCGTATATCATAGTGTCGTGATCGCTTTCGAAGGTTATAGGCATTTGTTTCCTTTAAGAGGTAATCAAGGTGCGGGGCTGCCGCCACACAAAGCAAATAGATTCTAGGTATTAATATAATAGGTATAGGTAGCATAAAAACGCAATGATAAATAAGGCTATTTCTTCGCTGGTAGGTATCGTTTCGTCTCTGGCTATTCGAGCTTGTCTTCTTCATTGCTGGAACAATGTGATCTTTTTATAGTCCCTTGGCTTACTCCAACTGGAACTATGATTTAATCCCTCAATTGATAGCCACGTATCGGTGCGTCTTAAATCCCGTGACCACGCCCCGACCTTCACCGGCCACGCATCCCTTAGGTTATCGTGTTCATGCGTGATATCATATCGGCTCATAAATCAGACCATAACTTCAACTTTAACATGTTGCAAATGTCTTTAATTGGCGCGTTGGAACTTACACACCCAGTGACACGTCTGTTAGGCAATTAATCTCCAGTGAGAGTTTAATCCCTAATAGTCTTATATCGATTAATATCCGATGCTATGCCAACAAGGAACTTATGCGCGTAATCAATCACGTCTGATTACATTGCAGATCCAGCTCCTCAACTCAATGCCGGATGTCCGCTTTTGGCTTAGCCAACGCCATATTCCCCTCAGTCATATGTGCTTGGGTTTTCAACATAACCCGGACATGCCCCGCATTCAATTAACTTGAAACCCGAGGAGCCCTTTACTGGCGACGACGGCCGTGTACTATGTGCAACCGCATAGTATCCAAGAATGAATCTGGTTGAGAACTATCCACTCGGCAGAGCTAGGCCCTTTCGATCTGGCGGCGTTGTTGCATCATTAATATCAGCTGCCGCAGCACAGTGCTTCTAATGAATCCGCCAAACCGCAAGCTTGCCCAATCGCGACGTGATTAGTAAACCCCCACTAAAGGATTTACCACATGGTACAAGTACCATTACACTGGTAGGAGAGAACCCCTAACAGAAATGCAGTACTCATGGATCGCTTAATCCCAAGATAATCTTACAGATCTGTGAAGTATTGTCCGCTACAAGTGCCGTCTCTATCCGGTACACCGTCCTCAGGGAATCCATGGTATTTCCAAACGTTATCCAAATAAGCCTTGACCACTGTCGGTGAATCCCTTTGGTTGATAGGGATAAAATGTGCCATTTTCGTAAACCTATTGACCACTACAAGTATTTTTGTAGTGATTGCTGACAAGGGCAAATCTGTAAAAAAGTCCATCAACATATGTGTCCATGGTTTGCTAGGTAAGTCAAGGGGAGGTAACAATCCATGCTCAGCATAACGAGGTGCATTCGTCCTTTGGCCTGTATCGCAACAGCTACAATCATCCCTGTCCTCATCTTCCATCATTGATCAATAAAAATTCCTGGAAATCAACTCCATCGTACAATCCCTTCCAAAATGATCAGCTATCTTCAAATCCTGTTCCGACTTCATTATCCTATTCCTTGTTGTCTTTGGCGCATAAACTCTTCCTTGCCAAGAAAGCACATCCTGTACAATGGGATAATCGTTGGAAATGGTTTCGTCCTTTGTAACCGCCTTGCACAGTGACCGCATCAGCAAAATGAATTTTAGTCACTGGAAGACTCCAGGAGTGTCTGAGAGGATGTGGAGTGTAAACCTGGATGCGTCAATGTCAGGAGAGTATCAGACCCTAGGAGGGCATTCCAGCCAGCCTTCAGAGTAACTGGGATGTCTGATAACTGCTACAGGAGTACGATGGGAGTGATTGTGATAGGTTTGGGAATACCCTGGAGCACTGGAGAGAACTTTGGATGCACCTGGGAGCACCTGGGAAAGCCGGCGATAAGCCTGGGAGCGCTGATGACAAGCCTGGGAGCACCTGGGAGCACCGGCGTCAAGTCTGGATGCACCAACAACAAGTCTGGGTGTGCCAGCGAGAAGTCTGGGTGCACCGGCCACAAGTCTCGGAGAGCCAGCGACAAGTCTGCGAGCGTCTCGAATCACAGTAGAGCAGTCTGGGAAAAACAACATCTTCTTTGGGAATGCGGCTGGGGTGCCTGGAAATCTTAGCTACTACATATTGTTCAATAATTGTTGCAACTCATGTATTCAGATTGTAGTATCATCTAGGTATCTATATAGCTACCGATCTACACACGGTATATCTGGAATGGCTGCAGGCGGCGCTTCAGAGCTATTCAAGGTGTGCCAGAAAATGAGGATCAGTAAACTCAGAGCTACACTCCTAGGCCATGATCAAGCGGCGTTGGAGATGCACTTGGAGGTGGTAGTCGAGCGTATTTGGAGATACACTAGGAGGCCATGATTGAGTGGACTTGGAGATGCACTGCGAGATCGTGATAGAGGGAGGATGGAGATGCGCTTGTGAAAACCATAATCGAGCGAGTTTGGAGATACACTCGGAGGCCTTAATTGAGTGAGTTTGGAGATATGCACTTCGTGGCCATGATTGTGTGAACTTGCAGGCCGTAATCGAGCGAGTTTGATGATGCATTTGGAGGCTGTAATCGAGCGAGTTTGGAGATGCACTTGGAGGCCGCGATTGAGCGAGATTGGAGGCCGTAATTGAGCGACTTTGGACAGACACTTGGAGGCCGTGATCAGGCGAACATGGAGGCCGTAATCGAGGGAGTTTGGATGAGGACTCCGAGGCGGTCGTTGTACGGTGACCGGGTACTGAGACACTATTCGTCCGTTAGTTAACCTGCAACTGTGGCAATGTGACAAGGTGACTTTATCTTTGGGCTCTCATGCAGAGCTGGCTGATGGCGGTCAATCGTATTGGAAGGCACGCCGGAAGCTGAAGCTACATTCCGGGGTCAACTCGTAATCATGAGAATGAAGGGAAAACAATCAATCTTGGGTACTCGGTGTATGCTGTACTCGGTGTATGCTGTACTCGGTGTCAACTCATGATCATGACATGGAGAGATAGAGAGGGATAACTTAACTTGGTGTTCTGTAAGGATGTTGGAGTTGGGGACGAGTAAGAGAGATATTGGGGATGAAGATGAGAACGATGTGGTGGATGCGAGCAGATATGAGACACCAGGGGTACGACTTGCCTGATTAGGTTGGGAAGACCTCGTATTGGTGATTGTACACGCCGGATCAGGACTCGTTCCTTCTGTATCAGGGATGGGAAATTGACTGGCACACGAAATTCTCTTAAGTCCCAGTTTCTCATGATGATTTCCCCCAACTCCTCTCATCTCTCTCATTCTCGTCCTCAAGTCTACCATCTGCTAAGAACACGAAGTAAAGTCATTGCTCTCTAGCTCTCCATGCCATGATCAAGAGTTAACACGGAGTACATCATACACCGAGTACATCATACACCGAGTACATCATACACCGAGTACATCATACACCGAGTACATCATACACCGAGTACATCGTACACCGAGTACAGCATACACCGAAGTATGGCATCCACCTAGTACTGCATACACCCCATACTGCATCATCCCAAGATCGACTGTCTCCCGCTCTCATCTCTTGGCAGACCATGTTGTACTCAATTCTCTACATTCCCACAATCACGAATTAACCAATGAATAGAGTCTCAGCTCCCATTGCGCCTCCCTCCCGAACTACCGCCTCCAGATTGACCGCCTCCATGTACTCTTCCAATCTCGCTGGATTATGGCCTCCAAGTGCATCTCTGAACTCGCTCGATCATAGTCTCCAAGTGTATCTCTAAACTGCTTTGATCACCGACTCCAAGTTTGATCGATCACAGCCTCCAAGTGTATATCCAAACTCGCACGCTTACGGCCTCCAAGTGCATCTCCAAACTCGCTCGATCACAGCCTCCAAGTATATCGTTAAGGAGCGACAGCAGGTGTACGGAGATACAGGAGTAATGGAGGTGGAAAGAGTGACGGGGAGTATATATTCGGCAGACCCCGGAGTAGATAGACATGTCATTTCTATCCTATCTTCTCACACAATGAAAATACACTATCTTTCCCAACTTTTTGGTCTCAGTCGCTCTGACCGTAATATCCTGGATCCATGCGATTAGGTGGGATCCTCAACGCCGGGTAGTATCATATGATCAGTCCCGATTCCTACACTCCTCGAACCAGAACCGGTCTTCCTCATGAATTCCCTTTGGATGTCGCGAGAGGTGTGGCGGAGTGTTGAAGGTGGGCTGTCCGCCTTCTTGCTCCATCGTTTCAATGCAACGGCCTTCAAATGGTGCATCTCTAAATGTTCTCTGAATGGGCATGGCCTGGTGCTCCTCCAATTATGCTCGAGTACTATCTGCGGCCAGACTGACCGTATGCATATATAGAGAGAGACTTAAATAATGCATGCCATATTATGATGTAGCCATTCTTGTGACTGTAACAAAGATGAATATGATAAGACGAAATGCCTTGTGGTTATGTAGGAACCAATCCTGTGAGAATACGGCATCAGGTCCCCTGCACAGCTGCAAAGCGGTGCCAGCCGAGCTTGAAGTATCCCACAGAGCTGTGTAGCAGTCTCAGCTTCTCTGGATGTCTCCTGCACATCTGTGCAGAGGTCCCAGGAGCTCCAAAATTTGACTATCCTAGATGGAGCATCCTGAATGCACCTCCATAACTGCAGGTGCTTCCAGGAGCACCTGAGAATGCTCTTGCAGAGTCTGAGAGCACTTTGCTTAGCTCCAGGTGGGTCTGGGAGCGTCTGGAAGGACTTAGAAGCAATGGTGAGGTCACCCGGAGTGTCTGAGAGGATTGCGTGTGGCTTCCAGACCGAATTACATTCTGCTGATGCGGCATTCTTTGTCCAGCATAGCATTTCATTCAAACAGTTCCTTTTGCGCTGGATCCATCTTGGCTATGTCCATCGCTCTGATATTAATAGTTTCATACTCATCATCATCTACATCCATTGGTTCTATTTCTAACCATTGTTCTGGTTCTATCATTGGTTTTTCTACCAATGCAGTTGTACCTCCCACTCCCGAGGTGTATGCCAGACAGCTTCAAAGTTTATTGGCCTTAAGATTCTGGGAACCATTTCTATAAAGAATGGTGAACGTGTATTATTGAAGAATTTCTGCCCATCGTGCGTGTCTTCTCTGGAGATCAACCTTATATTGGAAATAAGCAAGGTTTTGATCGTCTGTGAAGATTATCGTCGTAAACTCAGATCCTTGCAAAAATTGCCTCCACCTCTGGATAGCATAAACGATCGCAAGCATTTCTTTATCGAAAACGTCATAATTGAATTCTGCAGATGATAATTTCATCGAAAGGAAACTGCAAGGATGAATATTTCCATCTTCAAAATTCTGAGGTCGCATTGCTCACATAGCGAAATCAGTAGCATCTGTCTCAATTAAGGATGGTCTGTTTATATCGAATTGTCCAAGAAATGGTCGTCTTCCACTAGTAAACATTGTCACTATCTTGAGGAATGCTGCTTCTTGTGCTCCTCCGAATCTAAAATCTTTTCCGTTTCCTTTTAACAAATCAGATATTGGCGCATCTATCTGAGTATATCCTTGGTTGAACGTTCTGTGAAAATTCCATAACCCAAGTATCTGTTGCATTTTCTTTTGATTCGTTGGTCTGGGCCGGTTCACTACAGCTTTGGCCTTTTCCAGGTCGATTCGTATGGTCTGTCCATCGACCATGCATCCCAGGAACGAAACCGATTTCTGATCGAATATGCATTTATCAATCTCGATGCACATTTCATTCTCCAGCAAAGATGAAACACTTTTCCGACTTGTTTATGGTGTATAATTGACGATCCTTTCATGGCAATCAATATGTTGTCGATATATGTGACCACAACCATTCGGTTATCTTCATTGATATCGATCTTAGTGTTTATAACTCATTCCATACCGAGTACTGTTCTTAAAATTCTGTTGATTTCTCTCTGGAATGTTGCTGGCTCATTGGTTAATCTGAATGGCATGTCCATATAGTCTTACAACCCAAACTCAGTGCGGACAGCTGTAAACTTTTCATATCCCAAGGCCATTCTTGAGAAATGAAAACCGGATTTCAAATCAACCCTTGGGATAAAATCGACTCGACTAATTCTGCCTTGCAACTCAGACATTATTGGTAACAGTGTTTTATCCTTTTTGGTATGTTGATTAAGGTTTCTATAGTCGACGCGCAATCATAATCCTCTTCCATTTGGTTTTCGAACGAACAGTATCGGGCTTCCAACAAAACTGGAGAATGGTCTGATGTTTCCTTCTTTTATCATCATATCGATATATTATATCAACAATCTCTCCTCTTCTTGAGATCACAGATAGATCGGTCCCATTCTTAAATTTTCTTCAGGAACTATTGACTCGATCTGATGATCACAACCCTTATTACTTGGTAGCTTCTCTGCTTCCTTCGGGTCGAAAACCAGTAACCATTGATCATAATGTTTTGGTAACATCTCCAGTATTGAAGGATTATCAAATACTATGGCTCCAATATTGATAGCGTTAGGCTTCAGAGCTACCTTGGTATTGTAAGTTATGTAGTTTTCTGGGTGAAGCAGCCCATGACCGAAACACTTAGTTCCACAATTGGGGATGTCCATATGTCCCATGGTAATACCTTGAGCATGATGTTTATTAAGATACCAAGCTGAAATTGAACGATCATAGTCAGGTGAGGTCTTCATGACTTCAAATGCATGGTCTTTATTATCTAAGGTTAAATGATTTCCAAAGGATAAACCCAAGGGTACTGTAAACAGTCCGTCAGTTGGAATACTTCGACCTCCAAAGCCCAATGCTTCCCCAGGAATAGTCCTCTTGACTACTGGAATTCAGATTGCTTTTGCCGCTTCTGGAGATAGCACAAACAACATGCTTCCCAAATCTAGCATGCATCTAATAGGACAATACTTTCCGTTGACATCTATAAAGAACTTATTGATTGGTTGTTTTCCTATTTCTGTAGGTTAAATTTTATAGACTTTTCCTGTCTATTTTCAGCTGTTGTAAAAAACGTAATCTTTCGATAAATGTTGTTTCTTGATAGTATTTGGAGATAGCTCCTCAGTTCCTTTGCGTTTTGCCATCGTTATCCTTTCGACAATAACGGGACCACAACGCGTCAAAACGTGAGTTATGGAGATATCTAGGTATAAGTGTATATATGTGTATAGTATTCGTATCTCCTTACTGGCCAGCAGTTTCGATCTTCCGATTATCGTCAGAGGAGAAAGTTCTGGCAAAAGAGTGTACAACGAAATTCATTAATCCGATTCCCACCAATTTTCACCACCTTCGGAAGTTGCGCTGGAACTCAAACTTCCCTCGATTTGATCGTGTGCGGTATCCCATTGGTCCTCGGGACTAGACTCTTCCATATATAAATCCTGCTGGTCTTCTTCCAAATCGCAAGCCATGAATTTTGTTTTCTGGTATTCCTTCGCCTTAGGGAAAGAAGCAGTTCCCGAATCTGTTTTTACTGCTCCAAAACAGTCCATAGTTTTATGATATCCTTTCCTGAGTGCCGGCCAAGCACTTCTCATACATTCTTTCGCATTCCTTGTTCGAGTTAATTCATCTTCAGGTACCCCCACAATTAGCGATGTGAATGTTTTTACTGGTAATTTATCGTTTCTGTTCACAACCATCTTATCCTTAAAGGGCTTCCGTTCGCTCTGATAAGGTATTTGAACACGAAATCTATCCTTGGGTTGTTCCGAAAACTTTTCTGAGCCTCGTGGTGTCCTGGTGCTGAGATGCTTCTTGGATCCTTCCCATTTTTCAGCAGTTCTTTCTGCCATTGAGATGATCTGATTTTCTGGTAAGATCCACAGTATGCATTTGCTCCAGTACTTTAACCGGCAACCAGTCCAAAATCAACTTTTTAAGACCCGCTCCAGTTAACTGAGCCTTATCATTAGTCATCAGGCTCTTGGTGAACATATCCCTAATGTCACCGTCATAGCGGATTTTCTCGAGTTCTGCATAAGCCTTGCCCCAAGCTTCCTTATCTTTGAACCGCAACATCAAATGGTTTTGATAAGTAGGCCAAGACCTGGGGAACTTTCCTGCCAATGCTTGTCTTTCCCACTGGACATGCTATGCAGCCGCATATTGTTTCAATAGTCCTCCTACCCAATTAATCATTCTTCCGGTATCATCGAACTTTTCTGGTTGATCTTGTATACAAGTCAGAACTAATACCCACCACGCATCAAGATCTTCTCCTGTTGTTCATTCAAAGGAAACGGATCCTTAAGTTTAAGCGGGGTAACCTCCGGCTTCGTTTTTCATCTTCGTCTATCGGGAGGAGTAGGTCCTGGTGGTCCTGGTGGTCCGCCTGGAGGTCCTGATGGTTCTTGCGGTACTTCCGGATTATCACTCCCATTATCATTACCATTTCCTCAACTCAAAAATCCATATCTCTCCGCTGCTTCTTCTCTCGTGTCCTGAGTAACAAAAGATTCTGAATCATCATCCCTGAACCAAGTTTGTCTATCGGGATGCTTATTGCTAGGTCCGGCTTGTACTGATTCAGGTTTATGAGGAGCACTTTCAGAAATCTTGTACTCCTCCAGATGCGTCGTTAAGCCCGTGTTGACTTCCTGGAATATTGCCAACTGTTTGTCCATAGCCTTAGTATACTTTAACAGGTCCGACTTTGTTGGTAATGTTTCTAAGATGTTTTGAATTCCTTGAATTACTTCCTCCATATCATCTTGTCTTTTTGCATAGTTCTTGCTTTCCTCTTGTAACTTCATTATTGGTTTTGGATGGTTTAACAATGTTGACCCATTCGTAACTTGTTTTGAAACCATATCTGCAACTTGTTGATGAATTCCTTGAAAGATGGAACTGGCTTCCTGAACAATCACATTATCTTGAGTCTGCAGAATCTATATTCCTGTTCTCAACTCCTCAATGATTACTTGTTGAATGACCATTTATCCTCCAACTCCTGAGACTTCTCCTTAGATTTTTGCCTTCTCGGTATGAATCCTCCCCTCTAGGATTTAGAGCTCTTGGTGTACCGACAGAAATTTGTCCTCTATAATTTGTTTCTCTTCATTGCATGCTTGAACCACATGCATCATTTGATGAGTTATTTGATCCAGGTTGCCTTGCACTGCATCTGCATCCTGCATTGAGACCTCTCCAATTCCTCGCTCGGCCTCTTATGGTTCCCCTGCTTCTTTGATAAGCCTGAGTTGCTACCTCACTGCTTCCGGCCTCCTCTGGTACCCCACGCAACATGCCGGTACTGCTTGGGCCGATGGAGGCTGAGTGTAGCACATCTTTGCTACCATGGATGTCTTCGGAGCTACTGTCCCGCTCAAGGAGGTAAGCCTCCGCCTTGGGGTTGCCATTCCTCACTATTATATATGGATGGGTGATTGGTAATGTGAAAAGGTCAGTCTCAAATCGTTCTGGTTTGTGGTGTTTGTGGCAAATCAAACAGTCACAATCTGCCGTAGGGCAATGATCCTGACAAATTCTTGCCACCTGATAAGGATTTGTCCTTGGAATATCCCTATGGATACCGAGATATAACAGCAGCCTTCGTTATCGCGAAACCTGCACTGACCTTCTTCAATATTACTGATGTTTCTCCGTATTGTGCAACAGATGCAATAGCAGTTGTTCCTGGTGGAATGGTTAGTGCAAAATCTGACTGCGTTCAAGATGCAGTAATATCTTTGTTGGCAATCCTAACAATCGTTCATATGGGTGTAGTCGTAAAATAGTAAACTGTTACGGGGATATTTGGGCCCAATAATCAATACAACATTATTGAGTTAAATAAAGCCGCCTATCTAAACAATCTTCCTCCACCGATTCCTCATATTTCCCAAGACTCAACCTCTTATCTAGTCTCTCTAGCAAGAGCTCACCACTCTGCCTCGTCGGTCCAAGGTCGCTCTTCACTGAATTCCGTGAAGGGCAACAACCCAGTAATGATGTACCTGTGTACGTCGTATCCAATACCGAGTCCAATTGAGTATTACGAAACTGTGGAGGAGATGTGGGATATATGCCGCTAGTTGACGAATTGTATTTGATCTCCGATAGTTTCGACTACCTGTTGATGTGTGCATTGAGATGGTGTCAGTTTGAATGGACACATAATGGGAATATTCACGCAAGTGATTTAATGAAGTAATCTTGAAGTCTTGGATAAATAGAAATCTTAATAATACTTTAAGGTGTTCTTCGCTTGTAATGTCTAACTGTGGATTGCGGCTAGAGTTTGGTTCTTCCCATTGTCAGGGACAATGTAAGTTCTTATATAATCGGATCCTCAGGTCAAGCTTCCCTTTGGATTACTGCCGTGACACATAGTTTTGTTTGATAGCTGATCTCCAAGATCAACTTCAGTGACTCATTGATTGTGCCACAAATTCCGTCATAGTTATCATGTTCATGCATGAGTGGTTTCAAGGTATTACACCGCCACGTGGGCCATCCTCATGTCAAGATACAAACGCAACCATATGACAACTCATAACTGCAACTTAGACATCTGGCTTCCCATTCGTTCAGTAGCTGGAACATCTGACGACTCGTACTCTTATCAGTTCTCATTGCAATATATACCAAAAGCTCTTCACTATCAATTGCCTCACCTTAATCTGGTTATTCAGCGTTGGGTCAGAGATTGAATCGGCGACCAACCGATACTCCGCCAGTGTTCATTATGACACGCATACCTCATAATATTAAATTTGTGTGACGTTGCGATGCACACTAACTCAAACCAATGAGCAGGGTCGCTTCAGGTCTCTTATCTTCACCCAATGCCATTCATCCCTCAGATACTGCATGCTTAAGTCTCGACCTTTCGTAGACCAGGGAGTGCCACAATTATTCCCACCACTTAGTGCATGGGGTTGCAGATCCATCTTACTTGCAATTGCAATAACGTCTGCTGCACGTTTAATTCTGCATAAACACAACTTAACTGTGTGTTGTCCTGCTTGATAAGATATAGTAGGTGTGGCCAATAATTATACGCACCGCTGAAGGGGTTTCACTTCCCAGTAATGGCAACATAATTGCGTCATCATAACATCAGCAAAATGTATTTTATTCACTGTAAGCCTCCATGAGTGTCTGAGAGGATGTGGAGTGTAAACTTAGATGCGTCAATTTCAGGAGAGTATCAGACCTTAGAAGGGCATTCATGCCGGCCTTCAGAGTAACTGGGAGCGCCGACGACAAGCCTGGGAGCACCTGTGAGCGCCAGCAACAAACCTGGGAGCGCCGGCGACAAGTCTGGGAGCACCTTGAATCACAGTAGATCAGTCTGGGAAAAAGATCTTTTTTGGGAACACTGCTGCTGCGCCTGGGAATCATAGCTCCTACTTATCGTTCAACGATTTTAAAACTCATGTATTCAGTATTATTCTGATCAATGTATTAATGTATGTATAACACTACTAATCTACACACAGTATATCTGGGCTGGCGGCAGGCGGTGGTTGAGAGTTGTTCGATGTGCGCCTGAAACTGACAATGGAGTGAACTCAGAGATACACTTCAAGGCCTTGATGGAACAAGTTTGAAGCTGCCCTTGGATGCTGTGAGTGTGCAAACTTGGAGGCAGTAATCGGACGACTTTAGAGAGACACTTGAGGGCTGTGATCGAGTGAATATGGAGATGCTCTTGGAGGCCGCGATCGAGCGAGTATCCAGATGCAATTGGAGGCTATCATGAGGCGAGGGCATAGATGAACTTCGGGGCCATGTTCGTGCAAACTTGGAGGCCGTAATGCAGGGTATTTGGAGATTCACTAAGAGGTCGTGATTGAGCGAGTTTGGAGACCGTAATCGAGCGATTGTGCAGATGCACTTGGTGGCTGTTATTGAGCGAGTTTAATCGAGGATGTGGGAGGGAGTCAATGGATGGCGTGCCGGGTGCTGAGACCCTTTTCATCAGTTGGTTAACTTGCAACTGTAGGAATGTGACAAGGTGACTTTGCTTTTGCGCTCTCAGGGAGAGCTGGCTGATGGCGGTCGATTGTGTTGGGTGGCAGGTCGGCAGCTGAAGCTACATTCAGGGTGCACTCATAATCATGAGAATGAAGGGAAGACACACAATCGTGAGTGTATGCTGTACTCGGTGTATGCTGTACTCAGTGTCAACTCATGATCATGGCATGGAGAGATTGGGAGGGATGACTTAACTTTGTGTTCTGCGATGATGATAGAGTTGTGGACGAGAAACAGAGAGATGGGGAGGAAAATGAGTACGATGCGGAGGATATGAGTGGATACATGAGCAAAAAACTTCCCCATCCGGGAGGAATGACTGAGTCAGACTGGATGCGCTCCATCAGAGCTGTCAGAGACACCCCGGTGGCCGACCACTCCGCGCCTGGCGCCAATACAACCCGTTGTGTAATTTATCGCCCTTCAATCGCAGTTTTGCCGTTCGTTCCCACTCTGTCGGTATCCTATTGTAAACAAAATCTTTGGCGTTGTGGCCAACTGTGACTATACGTCGGAAAGGGTTCACGGGGTAAATCAGCAAAATGTAAATCTATCTGGATGCCACAGGCGGGGTTCCATAAGAACAAGGCATTTCGTTTATGATGATCGTCTTTCTTACAGTCACAAGATTTGCTACCTCATAATATGGCATGCATTATTTAAGTATTTCCATATATATATACATACTGTCTATCTGGCCACAGATGCTAGTCGAGCATAATCAGAGGAGCACCTGGCGATGCCCATTGAGAGCACCGAGAGATGCACCACTTGGGGGCAGTTGTGGTGATACGATCGAGCTAGAAGGCAGTGAGCCCACCGTCGACATTGCGCCACACGCTTCTCGTGACATCCAAATGGAATTTGTGAGAAAGCACGTTTCTAGCTCGAGGAGCCTAGGAAGAAATTCGGAAGATATTATACTACCTGGCCATGCGAATCCACCCAAAAGCGTGGACCCACGACATCTCGGAAAGAGCGAGTGAGACCAGAATTTGGGAAAAATACAGTGTGTATTTTCTTTGTATGATCAGATGAGATGAAAATGAGATGATGTCTATCTTCCCCGGGGTCTCCCGAATAAGTACTCCCCATCTCTCAGTCCAACTCCGCTACCCCTGCAGCTGTGTACACCCCCGGTCGCTCATTACGGATGTACTAGCAGGCCATGATCGAGCAAGTTGAGAGATGCACTTGCAGGCCAAGATCAAGTGAACTCAGAGATGCAATTGGAGGCCAGGATCGAGTGACTTCAGACATACTCTCCGAGTCTGTGATCGAGCGAGGTTGGAGATGCATTTGGTGGCCGTGATCGAGCGAGTTCGGAGATGCACTTGGAGGCCGAGATCGAGTGAACTTAGGGATTCATTTGGAGGCCATCACCGAGCGAGGTCAGAGATGCAATTGTAGACCGAGATTGAGTGAACTCAGAGATGCACAGGGAGGCCGGGATTGATCGACAGTGGAGTTGCACTTGCAGGCTATGATCGAGCAAGATTGGAGGAGTACTGCAAAGCGGTCGATTTGGAGGGAGGCGCAACGGCAGCTGAGACTCTATTCTTTAGCTAACTTGTACTTGTGGGAATGTAGAGAGTTAAGTACAACAACATCAACCGAGAGATGGGAAACTGGCTGGGAGCGAGAGACTGTCGATCTTCGGATGATGCTGTACTTGATGTATGCTGTGCTTGGTGTTAAGTCATGATCATGGCATGGAGAGCCAGGGAGGCATGACTTAACTTTGTGTTCTTAGGTGATGGTAGAGTTGAGCACAAGAAAGAGAGAAATCAGGGGAGATGGGGGAAATCATCATGAGAAACTGGGACTTAAGAGAATTTCAAGTGTGAGTCAATTTACAATCCCCGATATGACAGGGACAGGTCCCGATCCACCGGGTATTAACACCAATCCGAGGTCTTCTAAGCCCAAGGTAGCAAGTTGAACCCCTGATTTCTCAGGTCCGCTCGTATCCTCCATCTCGTTCTCATCTTCATCCCTCATCTCTCACTTTCCCATCCACAACTCTACCATCATTTCAAGAACACAAAGTTAAGTTATCCCTTGCTATCTCTCCATGCCGTCATCAGGAGTTAACACCAAGTGCAGCATACACCAAGTGCAGCATACACCAAATGCAGCATACACCAAATGCAGCATACACCAAATGCAGCATACACCAAATGCAGCATATACCAAATGCAGCATACACCGAGTGCAGCATACACCGAGTGCAGCATACACCGAGTGCAGCATACACCGAGTTCAGTATACACCTAAGATTGTCTGTCGTCCCTTCATTCTCAAGATTTCATACGAGCTTCAAAGGTAAGATCACCTCGCCTCATTGCCACGGTTTCAAGTTAACTAACCGATGAATAGAGTCTCAGCACCCAGCGCGCCTCCCATTGACCGCCTCTGGATTGACCACCTCCAAGTACTCCTCTAATCTCCATCGATCATAGCCTGCTGCAAGTTCTTCTCTAACCTGGCTCGCTCACAGCTCAGAGTGCATCTCTGAGGTTACTCGATGTCAGGCTCCAAGTGCATGTCCAAACTCACTCGATCACGGCCTCCCAGTGAATCTCTGAGTTCACACCATCTCGGTCTCCAATTGCACCTCCAAACTGGTTCAATCACATCCTCAAAGGGCATCTCCACACTCGCTCGTACATTGCCTCCCAGTGCATCGCTGAGTTCACTCCATCCCGGCCTCCAAGTGCATCTCCAAACTTGCTCGATGATGTCCTCCAAATGCATCTTTGAGTCCATTCGCTCGCGGCCTCCAAGTGCATCTCCAAACCAGCTCGATCACGGCCTGCAAGTCCATCTCCACACTCGCTCAATTGCAGCTTCGGAGTGTATCTCGGAGTTCAGTCGATCGTGTTCTTCAGGCGCACCCCGAATTGATCCCAATCACCGGGTGCTGCCAGTCCAGATATAACGTTTGTAGATAGGTAGCTATATAGATTCATAGATACATAGGTGAGAATACAAACAGAAGGCATAAGTTTTGAAAATTGTTGAACGATAAGCAGTAGCTATAATTTACAAGCGCACCAGCAGCATTCCCAAAGAAGATGTTTTTCCCAGACTGCTCTACAGTGATTCAATGTGCTCCCAGGTGCTCCCAGGTGCACCTGAAGGCCACTACATCAGTCCAGTAAGCTCTGGGAGAGGTATGTATGCAGGGCGACGGGAAGCGCGTATTTCTCCGTCAGAGTGTACAATGTTCTGTCAGAGCTGTCAGAGCCGTCTGGAACACCCGGGTGTTTCTGACGGAAACAAGAGTTGATGCTGATGTATGAGAAATTAGCGGTACAACTTGCCAGATTGGGTGGGGAAGACCTCGTATCGGTGTTATTACACGCCAGATCAGCATTCGTACCTGCCGTATCGGGGATAGTCAATTGACTTGAACTCGAAATTCTCTTAAGTCCCAGTTTGTCATGATGATTTCCCCCATAACCTCTCATCTCTCTCTTTCTCGTCCTCAACTCTACCATCACCTGAACACCAAGTTAAGTCATCCCTCTCTATGTCTCTATGCCATGATCAAGAGTTAACACCGAGTACAGCATACACTGAGTACAGCATACACTGAGTAGAGCATACACTGAGTACTGCATACACTGCTTACTGCATCATACACTGAGTACTGCACACACCGCGTACTGCATCATCTGAAGAATGGCTGTCTCCCGCTCCCAGGCAGTCTCTCATCACTCCGCAGACCATGTTGTACTCCTTCTCTATATTCGCACAATTACAAGTTAACCAATGAATAGAGTCTCCGCTGCAGTTGCACCTCCCTTCCGAACTACCGCCTCCAGATTGACCACCTCCTAGTTCTCCTCCAATCTCGCTCGATCATGGCCACCAAGTGCATCTCCAAACTCGCACAAACACAGCCTCCAAGTGTATCTCTAAACTCGCACGATCACCGCCTCCAAGTTAGCAACATCACGGCCTGCAAGTGTATCTCCAAACTCGCTCGATTATGGCCTCCAAGTGCACCTCCAAACTCATTTGATCATGGCCTCCAATTGCATCTCCAAACTCACTTGATCACGGCCTCCAAATGCATCTCCAAACTCGCTTGATCACAGTCTTCAAATGTATCTCTAAAGTAGCACGATTATGGCCTCCAAGTTCATACAATCACGGCTTCCCTGTGCATCTCCAACTCGCTTGAACACGGACTTGGAGTGCATCTCTCAGTTCACCGGATCACGGTGTGATGGAATGGTGGAGCTAGCAAGTAGATAGCCCATCATCAACACTCCGTCTCACCTCAATAGGTATCTGATCGGAATTTGTGAAACAGAGCGGTTCTAGATCGAGGAGAGTAGGGAGAGGGTGAGACGATATGAAGGGATTACTGGCCATGATGAACCACACACATTGTGCGGATCTATGTACGTTTGGGAAGAGTTTATGACGATCTACAAATTGTGGGATCTTCGAAAGCTTGGCAAGAGTGCACGAGACTATGAGCTGGGAAAGATAGAGTGTGTATTTCGTATAATCAGATGATGTCTATCTACCCAGGGGTCTCCAAAATATATACTACTTGTTGCTGAGTCCATCTCTGTTATCCCTGTATCTCCGTATGTATATATATAGAGAGACTTAAATAATACATGCCATATTATGATGTAGCGAATCTTGTGACTGTAACAAAGACCAATATGATCGATGAAATGCCTTGTGGTTATGGAACCCTCAGAACTACTGGTGTGAGAATACGGCACCAAGTCTCTGGCAGAGCTTGTGCAGCTGCTCTCGAAGTCTCCTGTTGACCTGTGCGGAAGTGTCAGCAGCTCCAAAATGTGACTATCCTAATAGTCAAATCTCATAGCATTCTGAATGCACCTTCATCACTGCAGGTGCTTTCAGGAGCACGTGAGAATGCTCTTGCAGAGTCTGAGAGCACTTTCTAAAGCTCCAGGGGGGGCTGGGAGCATCTGGAAGTACTTAGAAGCACTGGCGAGGGCTACCGGAGTGTCTGGGAGGTTTGTGTATGGCTTCCGGACCAAATAACATTTTGCTAATGCAGTGATTCCGCTAGCGCAAGATCTCTCGTCACTAATTGATCGCCATGCAGCTCAAGTATAATTCCACTGAGAATTAGTCGACTGACAACCATGATGATGTTCCGGAAGTAGGTGTTTTGCATATGAGTCACGTGCGATTGTCACATGTGCTTACTGCAATACATTCATGAATCATTACCGCTGCTATGGAAGAACCCCTAACAGTGCTCAAAGTCAGGAAAATGTCTTCAGATTGTGAATTGCCAATTCCAGCTTGGTATTTGAATGAACATCCAGCTCAGGGAATTGCTAAGGGACTTCTATGTTTTCCAAATTGTCGTTCAGTGTGTTTTGGTTGCGAATTGTTACATGCGGAATTCGCAATCACTTATCATCACAGGGCAGTTTTGAGGCCTTATACTATTAATATAGGAGTTGTGGTTTGTTAGGGGTTCTCCCTTAACAGTATTAATGGTACTTGTAAAGATGTGGAAAGCACATACCATGCTTAGTCTTCCAATTCATGGCCAGGATTATGCTCTTTAGCGGGAGTTTGATAATCATTATGAGAAGCTTTGCGCCAGGCAGCTGAGGATGTGCCAGGCATCGCAAAGGGCTTCTTTCGCTTCTGGATACTATGCGGGACTGTGTAAGCACGGCAGTTGATAGTCTATTGCGAGTAAGAGGGCTCCGAACGTCCACCTCGTAACGAGTGGAATAAAGGCGAGGCACACCCTGGTATTAGAGAAATCGTCTCTACCTAAGCATGACGTAACTGAGAGATTTTTGACATTAGGCTTTAGCCTAGAAGCGAACACCTTGCATTGATTTGCATGAGTATGGATTGCAACGTATGGTACGTGGCAAGGTCTACGTTATCCCAGCACGGAGTGGTATCCGATAAGCCTGAGCGTAACTACCGAACAAACTCAAAGATAGCGATAATGTCAAGGTTGAAATTGTGGTCTGATTGTGAGCCGACGATGATACGTATCCTCTGGGACTCGCGAGCACTTCCGATTAGGCGCACAAAAATAGGACACAAGGATATCTATTGGGAAATGTCACTAAGACCCACAGATAAGTGGCTATTATCTGAGGGATTAATCATAGTCCTAGTTGGGGGACTATTCAGAGATTACAGATGAGTTGCGGTGTGAGGGATTAATTTATAGTTCAGAAATCAGTGGATCATTGGGAGCGAGGCTAATCCTGTACTGAAGAGATAGGGGATCAACGAAGGCGTTGCTAAGCCCACACTATCTATTCCACGAGACTATAAACAGATCAGGATGATCCGGAATGGACAAAGGCAAGCTCGGACAGCTACAGAAAACGATACCTACCAGTGAAGAAAGATCCTTATTTATTATTGCGTTTTTATGATACCCATACCTATTATATCTATATCTAGAATCTATTAGCTTTGTGTAGCGGCAGCCCCGCACCTCTGATCGATCTCCAAACAATTTATGCATGTCACCTTTGAGAACGACAACGACATTATTGTATACACTTTGGAGTGTGTTATAGCTCATGCAAGACGAACTCAGCGAATCTTTGTGGCGCAGTGTGCGTGGTGGTTGGCTTCGATTATTGGACTTGAGCAGGAAGTAGTTTCCCATATCGATAGGCTCCAAGGCCAAGCGGATACAAAGTTACCAGAGCAACTTCCTCGAGAAGTATCTGCTACCCCTAGGGACCTTACGGAAAATAGTCGAGTGGATCAAGTATTGGATAGTGCCGAGCAGTACTTGAAGGAGTCTACGCGATTAAGGGATATATCGGCCTTGAAAACTTCTGGGACAACAACGACTGGAAGAATTAATCTCACACCAATATCTAAGAAGTTCTTAAAGAAGTCTGAGAGGGGTTTCCAAAGAAAAAGAAACCCAGAGGATTATAGTCAGATAGAAGGAATCGACAAAGGCGAGATTTCAAGAAGGAAAGCAGCGGGCGAGTGTTTATGTTGTGCCTGGCCTTCCGATAGGAAAGGAAATCATCGAGTCAAGGATTGCTGCCGACAAATCAAGCTAGATAAGGGAACTGCTGGTTTCCCTAAGGCGAAGAGGTACCAGCGGGTAGACCTTCAGGAAATAGTCGAAAGTAGTGATAAGGACTCGAGTACATCTGAAAGTTCAACCAACGATTCATTATAGGAAATAGGATCTACGGCTGTGCGCTCTCTGAATACTTAGTGAAGTATCATTGAATAGGTGTTGCACCCCCGTAACATGGTTGTTGATAATCCATTGATAATTCAGAAATTACGGGCACATGATCATAAATAATTTGTGCTTTTTGATCCAAACGAATCGCAATAGCTACCAAGACATAAGAGATGCGACGATATCGCTGCCGCCTTAAAAAAATGAGCGTCAAAGGCGTGTCAATGATTTTTGGTCTTGGATCATGGACACCCAAAGCGCTGTGCATCGGTGTTAATTCATAATCAATCCATCAGCCGCCTTTGTTGACAAAAATGCTACTAACAATATTGCTACCACCTGAAAATGAGCATCAATAGAGCGTCAAAATTTTTTGGCAATGTATCTTGAATAATGGAAGGGCTTTACAACTGTGTCAACCCATAATCATAATCTCAGCCGCCGCTAGAGGCAAAAGTGCTACAGATGATATCACTACCACCTCATAAAAATGAGCGTCAATGGAGCGTCAACAATTTCGGATCTTGCATCATGGACGCTCAGAGCGCTGTGCATTGGCATTAACCCAAAATCAATCTATAGGCAGCCTTTATGGGCCAAAATGCGACTGACGATATCGCTACCACCTCCTAGAAATGAGCGTCAACTGAGCGTCAACCATTTGTGGTCATGCATCTTAGACAATCTAAGGGCTACAGAACTGCGGTAACCCATAATCAACTCATCGGCTGCCTTTATTGTCAAAGATACTAGTTACGATATCCCTACCAACTCCCAAAAATAAGCGTCAACGTAGCGTCAACAATGTTTTGTCTTGCATCATAGACAGTCACAGCGCTGTGCATCGCTGTTGACCCATAATCAATGCATCGGCCGCCTTTATGGGCTGAAATATTAGTGACAATAACACTACCAACTGCTAGAAATGAGTGTCAATGGAGCGTCAACAATTTTTGGTCATGCATCTTGGATAATCTAAGGGCTATGGAACGACGTTATCCCATAATCAACTTATCAGCTGCTTTTATGGGCAAAAATCCTAGTGACGATATCGCATCCGCGTCCTGCAATTGAGCACCCACCAAGCATCAACAATCAAGGTGGCGGCTCAGTAAGCTGCACGGCAATGAATTGGATCACATTGTTGTGGGATTGTGTCATATGCGGTCAGTCTTTTCAACATGTCCTTGTATACACCTTCACAAATATGCATGCATTGTCTCACCGATCTGATTTTTTGCGTGTAGCTGTAGAGTAAATATTTATGAACCAGCGGTCTGCTGTGCTGTATCATTACTTTCGGCAGTTTTTCGAATCGGATTACCCAGCATTCTGATTCCTAACGCCATGCGAGATTCAAAATCTTTGAACGCCTCATTCCTTGAGGTTATGATCTCTTCCGAAGATGAACGGGTCTTTTTTCGTGATTTGAGCCACCTGACTTTGCAAATCATCTTTGATGCTTAGTGGGCTTCAATGAATGTACACTTGAAGCAGCCTATTGCTTGAAATAATTCTGGACATGTGCCTGTGTGGTGATTGTATCTACACTGCGGAATTGAGGAGACCGGCAGCCCCGGCATCATATGTATTGTTTGTCATCAAGTTCTTCGCCATCCATCAGAACATGGAACCAGCTCAATGGGGAAACACTTGCTGGCAACAGCTCACATCCCAAAGTTAAACGAATTAGCAGAGTCAGAGGTCACTGAATTGACTAGTTGGACAGTTGATGAAACAGCTGTGTCCATTCTGAAGAGGCAAGGAAGCTGAGGAATCACAATAGTAAGTTCGCAGAGGAGGATCATATCTGACATCCCGGTGCATCAATGTTGACCGAAATGGCAGAACAAACGTTCGAAACTGGCAGCTAAGGACTTTGAAACTTCTGACTTTCCCCAAGACGCGTGGAATCGCTACCTCATGTTTGGATTTGTTTCAGCTCACAGTCCATGGAACGAAATATCATATCTAGAGCGATGACGTACATACACAGCATTACGCGATGACCTAGTGCTGCCGTCCGCGACGACCCTTAGCAACATTTGCCGGAGGCAATATGCACTGACCGTGGGTCCAATTAGGAAGCAATTGCCATCACAAAATACTGTTAATTCAGCTTTGGACAGATGGACACCTCCGAACACATTAGCCATAACGTCGGTCATTGCTTACTATATGGATCGAAATTGGGCATTGCTTGAAGTTCAACACGCGTTCCATGAGATTGATCACCTGTTCTTTTCCCATTTCGAAAGCTAAATGAGAATGATAGGTCACGGGCCAACATACTGAAGCTAGGCTAGCCGGACATTTGAAGGACGTGCTAGATCGTTTTGAGCTTACCGACAGCTGTTTGCTTGGAATTACGACTGATAACGCTTCCCCACAGTACTCGATGACACGCGAGCTGCAATCAACACCTGAGCCCTCTGCAATCAAGTGGTCTGCTTTGAGGAACCACCTACCATGCATGGCGCATGTCATACAGCTGGCTGTAGATGCATTCATGAGCAGTCTTGGTGTAAAAGGCCGCACCAAGTCTTGGGAAGCCCATGAGCCCGATCAGCAATTTGGAGACAATCAAAGCATACACATTGGGAAGAGCCAAAGACTTCGAAAAGAGGGAAACGCCAGAATCAATAAGCTTTTGATCATGAATCCAGGTTTAGCAAAGATAATTGAGCAAGTACGTATTTCATGATACTTTGAAAGTCCTGAAATTGACATTCATATAGCAGAGAATGCTTGCGGTATTGATTACGATGACACCTGGTTGTCGAAACGAGTTCATAGACTGATAAAACGCCAAGGTTCGCATTGCGGTACCACCAATTACGGATGTGAGGACACTTTTGAACTCAACACTGAAGTTGCTTGAGTGTGCCTACCAATTCCGGAAATTCACACCCGAGTGGCTCCAAAATCTAAAATACCCTGAGTACCGGCCACTTTTCACAACTCAAGATGAATGGACGATTGTGAAGGATGTCATGGAAGTATGGAGGCGATTTCGATATTGAACCCTGTCCATGTCGAAGAGGCATACCGTCACATTTCATCACATCATCGCAGTATACAATGACATGTTCGATCACATGGATGGCGTGATGCAAGCCTTGGCTAAGAAGAAATCTCCTTGGAAGAAAGACTAGTTCTTCGCTGTGAAGTCAGCTCGACAGAAGCTGTCCCAGTACTACGCTGAAGTAACTCCAACAACAGGAATGCTTCGCATTTCTGCAGATATTCTTGATCCTTTTCGGCAGTGGTGATCGTTCAGAAAGTGGGACAAGGGAATGGATATTTATCCTGAGGACAGGACATCCTATACTACCCAATACCAAGAGGCCTTTCTGAAGTATCTGGAGAATGAATACTGCACCAAACATTGATGTGTGCCGGTCAATAAGCACGAAACAATTCCGAGCAGCAATCTCATCCTCTCTGCAAAGCTTTCAGGATCCTGTTAATTATCCTTTGATCCAGATGATTTGTCCTGCGATGACGAAGAATACTGAGCGCCAAACAATGTGGCTGAGACGACACCCAGACAGAGCAATCGCGCAGCACTTCTATTGACCGGCGCCAGGCTATATTTGAATTCGCAGCCTGAAGCACCAAAGAACTGGGGGCAAATTAATCCAAATTTCAATGATTACCACTCCGACCCAATGGAGATTAGCAGTACATTATGGTTGCCGGATATAACCGACTGATGGCATCAACAGGAGGAAACGCACTCAAAGTACACCGATCTTTCGAATGTGGCAAGTGACGTATTGTCTATCATACTATATTGTGGCGGAGTGGAGGCCAGTTTTTCCCTTGGTGGAGATGTTATCGGCTGGAGGCAGTCAAAAACCACAGGTGAGACCCTTTATGAAAAAGTCATTCTGACGCAGGTTTGCCCAAGCCAATAACGGGATTTTGGCCGGCGCTGACCCAGAATTGGATACTACAAACACAAACAACCACTCGGAAATGAACAAACAGGCGGAGGAAAGGACATTGCTCAGAATGGCCAAGGTTCACGACTTTTTGGGGATGAGGCAGGGTAGCCAGAATCTCCGTGCTACCCAGAAAGAATCATGTGCACAAAAGAAGCGGATGACTGCCGTGGGATAAATCATGGACAGTGAAGAGATCGTCACAGCATCGTGGTCACTCTTTCACCATGACGGTGCGGCTGCATTCAAATTGTCTAAAAGATCTCCTTTGCCACCCCCTTTGTCTGCAAAGGACCTCCCTGGAGTACTAGCTCAAATATTCAATGTCCGCCAAATCCGAAAAATCAACAGTCATCCATTCGCAAGAGATGAGGGTAGTGCACCCGAACGCATTTCGCACACTGACGATTGGCTTAACTGGAATGGGGACTGAGATAATCCAAAAGACAGCGAAGACGAATGCGCTGCGGACGTTGAATCCGATATAGAGCAGGACAATAGAATCAAGGATCCGGAATGCCCACATCAGCGAAATATAAAATGGTTCGGAAGTCATCACTCGAAGACTCAGCAAGTCGGAACAGCCACACCAATCCTTGCAGAAGCTCCCAGAAGCTCCCAAACAGGCTGAATGCAAAACGATGTGCTTCTCAGGTGCTCTGAGAGTACTTTCAGGTGCTCCTCACCGCTTCTGAAGTAGCGGAACAGAATACAGGAATATTCTAAAGAGTATGAAGTTGTTTCAGAATGCTATAAAATCATGCCTTTGAGTTGGTAAAATTTCGGAACTGCTTGGACTACAACACTCGTCTCCAAGACGATTCCGGTGCACCTGGAGCCAGACTGTCTTGGACTGATAATATATAATGTCTATATCAAATAGTAAAGTTTGATATACTATCTTACAGCTATACACCTGAATCAGGCATTCTAATCTTATTAATATACAGTCCAGTAGGTATCTAAATCAACATGATTATTCACAAGCCATACGCTATCAATACTGCCCAATGAAGCATTCTCCCGCACCAAATGCGCCGGTCCGACCACTGCTGCAATGGGTACAGTGTGTATCTGATTCGTTTGTTTGACAACCTGGATGAACCCGTCAACACAATCAGCCCAACCATGAAGATCTTTGTACTTTGTTGGAATCACCACCGTGTATTGTTGAGCTTGAAGATGTGATACCGATTGGAGGATCTGATTCGGTGGAGTCCAACGGAAGTATAATACAGGAACCGATGGAATTCGTCGTTGAAAGGTGTTATCAAGGTTATTCTCTTCGCTTTGCATATACTTGACCCAGATGTTATGAGCTTCAGGCATGATCCCTTGGTTGGCATTGGTATAGTCTACCTTGCAATCAAGTCCCAGATGCTCAACAGATGCAGGGCAGTGAAATGGTTGACGGTAATACATCAGCCCATTCTGGAGTTCAATAAATATACTGTCAAAGAATACATTCTGATCATATCCAAGCACGAGTCCACTAACTTCGTGTCCCCAGTCCTCTTCAATTTGGGCGTGGAATAGCTGACCAAAGTTGGGAATTCTGAAATCCTCTGATGCAGCTCTGAGTGTGGTTAATTTGATACTTCTGCACACTCCACGGACATGCGTTTCTCTGAAATGATACACCTGCTGTGATACAGGGTGGATAATGGGCTCATCCTGAATTGTTTGGAGACGTAACAGATGGGCACTGCATGTACTTCGCTGTTGATCGGTGGCGGACAGTAGGTTGAAAACATTTGCCGAGTCAATATTGTACCAGCCTTGGAGTGGAAGATATGGCAGTGTCTCCTGCATTTAGTCATTATGCATAAGCATCTGTCGAATGTAATTGGCTTTGTTGCTAGATCAATATGCCCCTTTCACGTTGGCAATATGAAGCAGTTCAGAAATATCAGTGGTGAAATTGTCACCGGAACCTATTCGCTGAATTCACTCTGATATATGGCTTACAAGATGCATCTCTAGATATCCGAAATGTATTACATGTAGTTCAATGGTTATCCAGAGCGCCTGAATGCCGATTATCTCCCAACAAGCTTCAAACTCGATCAAACGGAGGGAGATATCCTTTTCGAACCGCATCTACTCATTCAAGGTGATGCCGCAGATCTCTCTCTCAAGCCGGTTAGTCACGCGCTCCGAATCAGCCAAGCTCCAGGTCATGGCTTGTGTCTCAGGATCGGATAGGCGGTTCTGAAAGTGCAGTTGCTTGTCGGCAGTCATGTTTGCCGCCCCGCAAGCCTCGTCTCCGGCGGCAGCTTTCCTTATGGCCAGCTCTTTGGCGAATATTCTTCTGGGTCCAGTTGCCTTAGTGCCGACTTCATGCGCTAGTTGTCGTTCAGGATTTTGGAATAATATATCGAAAAGCTTGCGTCTAGCAGGTGTAACTTGACGGATTTCGCGCTCCGATCGCTCTATTGCCTTCTGACGATGAGCATCTGACCAGGTGGTTGCCACTTGTTGGGCTCTATTCAGGCGCACGTGAAATTGCCTGCGTTTAGTGGTAGAAACCATTTCCGCCCCATGCACAAGGGCCTGCATTGAAGCACGAATCATATGAATCTTCTCATTGCGTAACACATGGGATTCCCTTGCCAACAGGTCATCCACATTGGCCTTCGTAGACTTCAACATTTTCTGTTCTCGAAAAATGCCTTTCTTGTGGTAAAATGGTTTGAGTGCATCATCTAGTGCATTGAGGGATAGATCTGAGTGATTGTGTTGGGTAACAAGTAGAGAGAATTCACATATTGCTCGGACTGCTCCCGTCACCATTTCATTGCAGGCTGTTTCCACCACAGTTTTGCTGTCATCCTTGGAGCAGACAAGAATTGGCGCGCAATTCATTGCGAGTGTTCTGATCATTCCAACGATCTCTTTCCATTGCCAGGTGCCGCTTTCCAATGAATCGAATGGTTTAGAGAAGTGCTGGAGGCCGGGATTTCGAGGCACCAATGTGAATCGATTGTCAAATTGATCCTTGACATTCGCTGCTTTCAGTTATTTGATCAGCCAGTGCACTAAGTCTTTAACTAAACCCAAGAGCAGCTGATGCAATTCATCAGGCTGCCAAAGCCGATAGACATTGCAGAGAGGGTATTGCCAGAACTGGTTGTGGATTGGGCAGACACCTACAGTGTGCAGAGCGTCAATATTATTGTCCTCCAGCAACTCCGAGTAAATATACTGGTCTCTTGAGTTATTGAGTGGTCGAAAAGTTGAATGTCCTATTGGCGCACCTTTAGGAATTTCACACATCGGGCATGAGTCATATGAGACTTGAGCAACCATGACTGGTTCAGGATAATCCCCAACACAGGCAGCCAACAGCGGGTAACATTGTCGCTGGAATCCATCTGCACAATCCCATTTTAAGCCAGGGCCAGTGATGTCAAGATGCCTAAGTTGAGAGAGCACAGTGTCTACCGTGTTATGCCACACTTCGTAATGTTTTTGGCACCTTTCGGGGGACATTGGATCAGTCCAATGAGAATCCAGGCACTCCTCTTAAGTGTCCGGTGGATATCTTTTTGAATATTACCAATTGTGAGATACAGCGGCCAGGCGTGCTGATCGCCCGAAAAATTGGTCAAGTGAGGCTTGTTGGATGCACATATGACTGGCACAATCATCACTCCAGCAGGAAGTTGATCCTGTGTATCCCACCACCAGTCACCCGAGTCCATCCTGGTGTAGATTTGATGACCCTCAGGGTCAGCAAGGCGCACCGGTTCAAAATCGAGGTGTGCCTGAAATGGGAGATGTGCTAGGAGGAACTGGATACATTGGAGAATATCCCTGTAGTGTAACGTTCGGAAGATATGTGAGTCATCTTCAATCCAACTATCATCGCTGAGCCCCAAATTGAGTTCAGAGAGGAGTTTGTGCATGGCATCTGCTGATTGGAATGATTCGATTTTGTAGTTTTCCAGTCCACGCCTGAGATGTTGATCTATCCATGTTTTGGTTTGCTGGCTAAATGACTGAGCCTGCTGAAAGTTATGTGTGGACCAAAATGGATGCCATGGATTCCATTGTTCTGAGTTCTTGCGATGCTTGTTGTACAATCCAGTTGCTTTGCCATATGCTTTCCCCCCGCATTTTCCACTCCAACTACCTGCCTATGAGCTTTTGTCTTTGTTGGATCAGGGGTACAGGTGAGATCAGGCTGCTGAGGTTCTATAGGTTCTACGTTGGGTGTATGTTCAGGTGGCGGTGCACCTGGTACGTTGCCTATGAGTAGCTCATTAAATGACAGCTTGTCGACGGCCATTCAGGTGCACCTACTGTAGTCAAACCACGATGGCTCAGGGTGAGGGAAGCCGCCAGGCGGTAGAATCCGATTGGGTAATAGCCCTTTGTTCATCGATAGTGGGTGTCATTGTTGATAGTGAGCTTCCAGTCGGTTCTGGTTGGGTGATGTCTTTTTGCAGATAGAGCATTACACATGTTTCCGGTGAGTGTTGACTGTCTTTGAGAAATGCTCAGTGTTCTGACGAATCGCGGTGATGCTTTAGGGGGTATGGTTTGTTTCTGGATTTGTGCCTCAAGGATAGTTGTTTGAAGGTGAGCTAACTCAGGTTAGCATATCTCTTTCAAAGCCGCATCACACCCCACCAAATGTAGAGGAGGGGTAAAACAAAGTCACCTTACTACCAGTTTTGTTCACAAACTAGAATAATATCTATCAAATCCCGCACAATAATGCTCCACATTATCTACTGAAAATCGTCAGCAGAGAAAGTTACTTTTGTCATCACTTTCATCACTGCAATCAACGTTTAATACCGTTCATCAGGTGATACTACTAAGATTGGCCTTATCAGATACTACGTCATTGCGGCATTGTGCAGATTATGTCTACACTCGAGCCTCAAGCAGCAGATAACATCAGCTTAATACATTGAAATAGGTGAGTTTCCTAGCTGGCTGTATGCCCACTCAATGATCATCAAGAACTGTTAGGCTGGTAGGATGTTATCCTCAGTAACGATCCTTGACCAGTGGGTGGATTCTGAGGAGTCAACAAAGTTGACACAAGGAGCTCAAATTAAAGCAATCACTGTTGCTGCTCGACTAACAAGGCCTCATATTGAATGAAGTTCAGGTTGTACAGACACATTGTGGGTGTGAAATCACTAGTCGTGCTAACCTTCCAACCGGATATAGTTCTTGTTGGGTTTCTGGAGATATCATGTCGAATCCCTTCTATGACCTTTACTGTCATGAACCGAACAAAGGTGAGCTTCTACCTAAGATCTTACTATATGAATTCGAGCATATAACAAAGAAAGGTGGGATGTGTGTGACTATGGTTTCTCTTTCTCAGCTGGGTTTCATGTATCAAATGTGTAGTGAAACACCACAGTCCGTGACAATGAAGATGGATATACGAGGCCTTTATTCCGCCGAAGGTCACTCCTACCTTCCCTATGCTCAACTATACTCTGCTTCATTCGAAATCACCAATTGGATTGATTATTTGATTACTGTCATCATTGCATTCATATACAATGTCGACAAACGGATCTCCGCTCAAGACAACCAATATGGCTCCTCCAGGTGGGCAGTTTGGCTCACAATAATGCCTAGATGACAATGTGGGAGCATCAGATAACAATGCTGGAAATACACCAAGCAAAGACACTCAATTCGGGCAGCCCACAAATCACATTCATCCTCCACCGGGGTATAGTCACCCCCCCCTCGCAGTCAACATTTCCAGGCGCTCCCCAGTTCTACCACCATGCCCCATTCAACATGACACCAAGCTCACAACCAAGCACTGGTGCAACCCAAAGATATCTGAGTTATGGGCCATTGTGGCAAGCATATGATTTCCCCCAAGGAGGTTATGGTGGAACTCAAATGTTCCCCCTTCAGCAATTCCCAGGACATGGGCCGTCAGCTCCAGGCGCACCTCGAGTGCCTCCACCACCGCCTCAAAACAATCCCGTCATTCGGCCGACCGCTTCCTCCTCTACTGCACCAGGACGACTTCCAAGCACACCTGGGAGGCCCCCCATCAGCCTCCCAACGAAACCATTTCTGCCGGCTGCGGAACCGCGGAAACCTGATGTTGCAGGGATTGTGGATTTGCCTCCATTAGGAGAGATTTCCTATGACCAATACGATGCAGATTATGAGAGTGACGATTCGTAGGACCTGGGCGGGGCCGAAGGCACAGCTTCAATCAGCTTAAAGCAAACGGAATTCTCCTGGAGGCAATTTGCCAAAAGGATGGGGCAGCCTAACTTTTGTGCGTTCAACAAGTGGAAGAAAGTATAGGTGGCTGGGTTTCTCGAGACGAAGTATCGTTCAATGATCCGGGGACAGAACCGGTTGAAAGAGTTGGGAGATGGACCCCTGCACTGGGAGGAGCTGATTGATTTCATCGAAAAAAATTGTGGCCTGATAAAACCATCCTGTCCGACTGCATTATACAAATGCAACTTGACACAGGATGAATTAGAGGAAGAGTATATGTAATTATACACACCGGGGCAAATGCTGAATGCCCCTCTATATGGTCAGATTTCATACCAGAGTTCCCTTTCTAATGCCTTCAAGTTAAAACTGGGACACAATGTGAAACTATGTTTGGTAGAAATGAAGGCAGCTACAGGGAAGGATGTTGCGGAGCACGTAATTGGACTCGCCAAGGTAATCCCCGCTGGCTTGGTTACGGGTAGTTATGCCCCATTGCTAATCAGTATACATAGACTTTGGAGGTATCCGATGAAAATGAAAGAGTGGTGGATGAGGAGGCAGCAGGTGGGAAAGTGACTGACAGTAGTATTAATGTAAGTTCTGATTAAGTGAATAGAATTGATTATATTCCACGTATTAGTTGGGTCCAAATGCGTGTCTGTGAAATACCTAACATTGCGATGAATTTCAGGAGCACCAGAGTATGAGCCCATCTGCCCAACTTACCTCGGAGCAACTGAAAGAGATCATTGAGGATCAAAAGAAGACCGACGAAGGTGCATAAGAGGTTCAGGAGCGAGTGGATGGCGAGGAGGACCTCAATCCAGAAAATACCAGTTCAGTATTGACTACTGTTCCCAATATAATCAACAACGAATTCGACCAGGAGTGTCTTGATGAGCCAGTCAGGCTGCTGAATGCCCATACTATTCACCAATCAACAGATGACTGTGTTCCAGGCCACAAGTATTCAATTCCAGGCCTGCCTGGAACTAAGTTTCTGGCGCACCAGGTTTGGGCTATATGGTTCATTGTGAGGAGGTGGGTTTGGGATACTGATATGCCAGGAGCACTGGTGGCGGATGAAATGGGTCTTGGATAGACTTTCACCTCGGTTGCAGCGGCAATGCTTTGCAAATTGGTTACTGAGAAAGTTGTAATGTGGTTGCCATTGTCCATTGTATGGGGGAATACTCTTGAAAAGTGGGTTAATCTGGCACAGAACGACTTTCGAGGGATTATCATGGACCAATGGGAGTGGTATCCATTGCAGAGACAGAATTCAGTTCCCTGCCGTCTATTCGAGATCCAGTCAACTCCACCGCTGGGGCATCTAGTGCTTACATCAGCTTTTGAACCAATCTTGGTGGGAACAATGCCCGGAGTTGCAGAGACGTTCAAGAATGTCATCGACAAGATGACATATGGAACCGATTTGAAACTCATTAACTTGTTGCACGCAGAACATGCGAATCTGACCCACGAGGATCTGAACACCAATATTAACTAGCCTGAAAACCTATCGAATATCCACCTTGTGTTGTATGATACCTTAACATCGAGAGCGAAACCATCAAGCAACGGCCAACTCCCACACAGTTGATGGAGTTTTTGGATATTTGATGAGTCTCATCGGTACAGGACGAAAAACAGTTTAGGCCGGCGAATTGCGAAGAATGCAAGAATTGGATTCAAACTTCACGTCACTGCAACGCTGGGATTCCATTCACTCCATGACTGGTGTTTTCAGACAATGTGGCTGTTTTCAGGTGCGCCTGATGAACCAGAGGATGAGACTTTGATGGAAAATCACAATGCCAACGCACAGTATTCCGCTGTGAAGAGTTTGATGCATGCAATCCGGACTGAAGACCAGAACACTCAACAGGTTGCGGCACACCAGATAATCCAAATTGCAAAGCCCTGGACAAAAAGGAGGTGGTCAGAATAGAAACTCGGGAATGGGAAACCACTTGTCTGCATCCCGAAGGAGAATGCACACCTTGTTGATCTCGAATGGGCTGAGGAAGAGCAAGCTTAACTAAAGACTTTGTGGAAAGATACATTTCACAAGGTGCTTCAGGAGTGTGGAGGGTTCATAGATGGCGGCTGGGATGTTTCTCATTGGTATTGGGAGACACCGAAGATCGGAATGACATCTCAGGACAATGGTACACAGAATGGCCACTCAATACTCGGGTGGATTCTCCGATTTTCCGATGGCTGAGAGACACATATCTGCCAATGCTTGTCAATGCAGCTGCGGAGTATCCCGAACTTGACAAAGACGAAGCATCAAATGAGGTGCTCCTGCACAATCCCCGAAGTAATTCACCTGCCTTGACCTGTGCACCTCCTTCACAAAAGGCCGTACAATTTTGTCCTCTGCTAGGCCAAGTTCGTCATTTGAAGTGGTGGCTCACAAAGTTTTTTGCTGATCATTTGGATAGTTTCTAGATGTATGCGGAAATGGGCAACGATGAGCGCACAGAAATGCAGCTCAAATTCCAAGATTCGTCAAATCCCTCTGTGTTTGTAACTACACCCAAAGTGGGTGGGACAGGCCTCAATCTCACAGCAGCAAACCATGTGGTCAGAACTCAGAAGTTCTGGGTATTGAATGAACAGCGCCAGGCCTTTGCACGGGTTGTCCGACTGGGGCAAAACAGAGTCCCACACACATGGCTATTGAACACTGGACCCGGTGGTTATGATAACAGAGCGAGCGGTCTCCACCATCTCTCTGGAGTGGCACAAATGAGGGTACTGCATGGCCTTATGAGCCAACCGAACATCACGACTTCGATGATATACCTCATTCTGCAGTGTCGGGCAGACCATACGAAGCAGCTTACAGGGTATGGAGATGTCGTGCCATCAGATGATGCCGAGGATGAATGATAATTTTTAGGGCAGTGTAATCAAGGTACGCCTCTTTAAACATTCAACCAATACAATCTCATCAACTGATGCAAAATAGTCAAATGGTAGGGAGAATAAGGCGCTGGGGAAGAGTCCAGGAGGATTGGTTAGAGTTCGATTGCATTTCGTGTTGGTTGATTATTGTAATGAATATGCGATGAAGTCAATGATCAACAGATATCTGGTAAACTGAACTAGTGTCTGATTTGGAGGATACAATATGTGATGAAAAGCAGGTGCGCCGGTTTAATGGTCGACTAAGTCAAATTCAGCGGTGCCATATATTTCTCTTCGTGGGAAGCTGTCCAAACCGCAGTCTCTGCTAATCGTATATTGTCCGAGTGGAATTGTGGTACCTACATCAGCCAACGGGATTCGAGTTTTCAGGCGCACCTGAACCACCATGTATGATTCAAATTATAGGATACTTGTCTATTTCTGGCGCACGGGACACTAGAATTGCGAAAGAATTTTGGATATTCTCCGAATCGACACTGTTGAATAATTTACAATCAATTCCAAAAGAGAATCGATATCAACTTCTTGACTTTCCTGAGACTGATCCAGCACAGTATATCTCCAATCATCAAGGGATTGAAAGACTGTCTATGCCATATCGAGTTGATGTATCGTATTCTGAGACACCACTCGCGTATTCCCAGCTTACCTGAAGAATACAGTCGAGTATTTCCTCGCTGAGGAATGAAATTCAGGCACTCCTGTTGAGGTTGATGGTCTCAGATTTGACACCACATGCATATTCTATTCAATGCCCAATTTTGACAAGCAGCGACTCATTATTAACATAGGATCCCACTCCCCGCACGCCTCTGAACTTTGCATACCCACTTCACATTACCCTTCAATGGTTCATTTTGCTCCATTCCAAGCATATTTCTTCCTTTCTGAATGTGTTGAATCTGTGGCTGCCAGCACACAGAGTGTCCATTTTACAGACACTAAACTTTTAAGTTCAGGTACAGCTCATCCCACTCGGCCCCAGCAAATATCTGAAGCTATGCTTGATCAGGATGTGAAGGCAGCTGCTAAACAGTCATGACTGTCATGCTCCATGTCAACCCATCCGTTGGAGGAAGGTGTCCACCACACACTTACTGTAGATACACAGCCCTGGGCGATAAGTAAGCACACCTAACTGAATTTTTACTAAGAGGTATGTTCGGACCAATACATTTCCAAGATCCTAAAATACATTCTGTTGTTCGAGCTCCATAATCGAGCTGCAGCTTGGGAGAGTGAACCTCGAACGACAGGTTCTGCTCAGCGACTCTGCAGATGACTGGCAACTCCTGCTCATCGGTATACCACACTTCCTCGAACAGGCTTCAATGCTGAACACTTCTAATGTCGACTTAACTACATTTTGACTAACTTGTATGTTTGGGCCGCCAAAAAACCATATCATGAAATATATTATGTGAACCGATTTCCATCAACAGAGCTCGAAGTGATAGAGAATCTGAATGCCAGTCTCTGCTCAGCGGCTCAATCAGTGACCGGCTAGCTCCCGCCTGAAGTTCGTGACAAATCATAAACAGATGAAATCTGGATTTCTCCAACATCCATTCCCAAGAGTGCATAAAGATCGAATCGTGATGAAAGCTCGAGTTAGGACAGTGCAATTTCTGAGAGTACAAGTAACTGTCAAAGTAAGGTGAGCCTGCAATCCCAGCCATTGGATTGGATTGAATGCTGCATGCCTATTCAGTGCTCACAGCACCTCAAGTGGCCTGAACTGCATGCTGTTATTCATCTTTCCGCTGTCAGAAGAAGCCTCATGACGTATTCCATATCGTTCTTATGCACTGCGTTGAACCCCAATATTCATGTTAAGTCAACATTGTAGCATTGAGACTCATAATGAGTATGTGATTAAATGATGCGGTGTTTACAAGATATTATGCGCAACATCTTAATGTGAGTGACAATTGATGACCCATTTGCTAGCAATCTTGGCATTGACGACAACTGGAATCAAATTGATTACCCCTGAGTCGTCATCGCACGTTCAATGTTCTTTCTCTATGTTGAATTTCTCCTTTGTTACCCCAAATTCTCTGTCCTCTCTTACACTGACTGCATACATATTGTGACTTCAGCAGACTCAGACCGCTGATAGTGAAGGTCTGCACCCAATACTGCCTAATCAACCTCTAACTATGCTGCAGAATCCTAAAGCAACAGATTATCATGAGAATAGGGTGTCCTTCCGACTGGTATACCGCATTCAGAGATTTATATTTATCCACAACCAACAACAAACTCAGTTTTAACCCATGGAACTTCAAGTGTTGCCACTCAGCAAGGTCCCAGCTCTATCCTCCATCCAAGTTCTGCATAATTCATCAACACACGAAGAATTCTGTGCCACGCCATCACCGCTTGTATGCTTGAACTAGAGTCACAATGAACTACCTTCGGCGGAGTCATATGCAAGGGCGATCACGATCAACGCATCTCTCAGTTAATGTCTCGAGTTCTTCTACTGTGTCGAGACCTTCAGGTGGATCTGGTGCAATTCTAGGTATGTTCGCTTAAACTAACCTCCAATTCTTGCATCGATAGCTGTTAGGGGTTGTCTACTAGCAGCGATAATGATATTGATATGATTACAAGGATGCAAACATATCTACGATATGCATAACACCTATGCATGTATCATTCAAGTGGTCAGTAATATGCTATTTAGCGGGAGTTCGTGATATTCGCGTGAAGTGTAGGTACTTCGTTCACACCAGGTAACTTTGCGGGGCATGCGTAATTGTTACGCATGGCAGTTGTTAGTCAGTATGCGATTAAGAGGACCCTTCGCCCTGACCTCTGACGGGCTAGGAAACGGCGAAGTACGTTCCAGTCGGTGAATAGTCTCGACCTTAGCATGACGTAACTTATGGATTAATGACGTAGGCTCAGAGCCTAGAACTAACATCATTCATTAGTTTGATTGGTCTGGATCGCAATGTAATCTCGAATCGGATACAATCATACTCGTCAACAATCTACGTTGGTATAGTATCGGTTGGTCGCCGACTAAATGTAGGACACAATTAAATAACTCAGGCACATGAGGGATTTCAGAGGCGATAAGCTTGGTCAACTTGGTTGGTGGAAGTTCCAACTACCGACATATACGATAGCACGGAGTCTAAAAAATTTAGTCTGTCTTTGCATGCGATGGATGGCCTGATTGTCAGGAGCGTAATGCTTTCAAACCACATTGCACACACACAATAAGATTCGTGGTAATAGCAGCTAGGGGTGGGGGCCTGGGACGATGCTATAAAGAGACATCATTGTTGCGAAGGAGGTGAAGTAAGCAAGCAGCGAGAAACATTCAACACAGAGCACCGAAGACGATCTTAAAATATTAAGAATTCTATCTATTACCAAAAGAACACTTTCACAATTACATCTCTAATACACCTCCATGATCACGCATTATATGCCTGGACACAATCACACACAATCCCAGTACACACTTCAACAAGTTGTCGAGACTTTCGGCAATCTTCTCTACAGTTTGGTGGAGCACCGTTGAACCCACACCTACCAGGTGGTTTTTCGTTTCTGCGAACTAGAAGGTATTGACTACCTGGTGCTGAGATATTTGAATACTGGCACATTACCATTCGAGGAGTTTTCCGAGGAGTGGTTGTTCGACGGAGAGGTGTAATGTACACATATCGGGGAGACGAAATGTGGTACAGTTTCAGTCTGGCAGCTCTTGCAACGACGGTGCGAGAGGTCGAGTCTTAGGATAAGACCAGGAAAGAAAGAGATACTTAGATAGGGGGCTGTACTTAATTCAATGAATGTTGTATTGATTATTGGGATTAAGAACCCCCGTAACAGTATAATATTTTAAGTACTCTACGCTGTATCTGAAGTTGAAGATTATATGACTGAAGCACAGTTGCGGGTTTACTGAATATTCTATAATACAGGAGCATTCCTGTATCGACTACCGAACGATCCGCACTTATATTTAATCCTTACACCAAGACCAAGAATGACTATCATACATGAGATCTGAGTGTAAAGATTGTGAGGATCAGTTCTACTGCATTTATCTTGGACAAAGAAACCGTCCACAACAATGTTTCAGACAAAATTGTTTTTGGGCATGTTGCCAGATTAAGGTTATCAACGAAGCAACCCCATCAGTATTCTGTCAACTCTGCAATTTCTTGTGGGAGTGCTACGTCTATAGACATATAGGAAGAATCACATCTCGAAATCCTTGGATATTGCAAAGATATTGCAGGGACCACTGTCGTACTAAGGATTGCCCACATTGGGAAGAAACTACAGTCGATAATATCGAAACACCAGGAAAAATCGACTATAGTCATTTAGTTGACAATGGTGGCCCCAAGGAGACGGTTGACGTACAACAGCAAGGGACTAACACCCAGCGGCTCGAGGATAGAGAAACCCCGATCCCCAGTGGGAAGGGTTATCCTAGAATGATGCCAAGAGTATCAATAGAGAATAGCAGCGGCCAGAACGCATCAGCAATGACCCTAATTGCCGTCTGAAACACCCGGGTGTTCCGGACGGCTCTGACGGCTCTGACGGAACCTCGTACGCTCTGACGGAGAATTACGCGCTACACGTCGCCCAGGCGACGGGTCGCGTTGCATATGTACCTCCTGTACTTTGCGGTGACGTATACGCATCATCACAACGACATGTGTGTTACACTCTTCGCAGGGGCTGCAGCTATGCTGAAGCCGTTTACACAATGCCTGGCGATCGACGACAAGCCTGGGAGCACCTGGGAGCGCTGGCGACAAACCTGGGAGCGCCGGCGACACGTCTGGGAGCACCTCGAATCACAGTCATGTATTCAGTTTGTATTCTCATCTATGTATCTATGTATCTATATAGCTACCCATCTACACACGCTATATCTGGACTGGCTGCA
>Ga0307515_10000328_pt1 | contig 117285 bp, 93 predicted proteins | sample 17_EM_MG_FD_194513 | JGI IMG/M metagenome (GOLD analysis project Ga0307515, IMG submission 194513) | Populus trichocarpa ectomycorrhiza microbial communities from riparian zone in the Pacific Northwest, United States - 17_EM | ecosystem: Host-associated > Plants > Roots > Unclassified | place...
TGACTCTGACAAGGTGACTCTGACAAGGTGACTCTGACAAGGTGACTCTGACAAGGTGACTCTGACAAGGTGACTCTGACAAGGTGACTCTGACAAGGTGACTCTGACAAGGTGACTCTGACAAGGTGACTCTGACAAGGTAGCTCTGACAACGTTGCTCTGACAGGTTGTTTTGACAGATGACACTGAGAGGTCACACTGACAGGTCACACTGACAGGTTGCTGTAACAGGTTGCTCTAACAGGTTGCTGTGACAGGTTGCTCTGACAGGTTGCTCTAACAGGTTGCCCTGACAGGTTGCTCTGACAGGTTGCTCATACAGGTTGCTCTGACAGGTTTCTCTGGCAGATTATTCTGACAATCATATGCTACGTGAACAGACACAAGTTGCAATGTCGAATGGCTGACACTAACAACATACTTCACAGTTGATCCAGGAACACTAGTGGTCACAAATGTTGGTGGCCATACCACACAGAACTTATATTGGTGTAAGTCGGTGCACTTGGTGTATACCACCTTATCTACTGGTGTGCCTTGTGAATTGTTGTACAATTTTCAACCTACACTCTTTCTGAAAGACTTACAGGAATTTGCAGCAATTCTAACCATTTCATTGTCAAAACTCTGTCTTTAATGAAATGGGCATACACCCTCAGCTGCAGGGATAAAGCAGCTTGGAGGGTCAGCTAGAGATAAGAGCGGCCCTCAGGGTGCAACCAGATCTTTCTCAAGGACCCTTGTAGGGGGCCAAAACACCCATATCCAGTGTAACCATCATGAACTGTTGCCTGTTGGGATATGCAGTGTTCAACACTTCACCAGGTAAGTTACATTGAGACAGTTGTTAGGTACCTATTCCAGTACATTGGAGAGCTCTACCTCCAATCCCAGCAACCTCCAATCATGTCCAGTTTCATGATGCTATACTACATGCATTGCAATATTTGGATTATAAGGCCTCCATTTTGGTTACCCTCAGGTCAGGTTAGCAGCCGCTGCCCATGGAATACAAGTTGAGTGATCTCCCTGGCTTTGGGAGAGTACACCAATCACATTTATTTCAGCCCATTTGACTTGCATATCAGTAAGGACAATACTGCACCACATCAAGATTCACCTGTATGGTGAGATTCGTAAAGCGAGATCCTAGTGTGGTTGAATGAAGAAGGTGTTATAGTGCTGCCCAATGTAGGGGTTTGTGGAAAGAAATATGGTCAGGAAGATTGGTAGATTACTGAAACTTAACACAGTAGTGTCATATCAATTCTAAATTATGGAACCTATAACTGACTCTGAATGTGGGAAAGTTCACTATAACTATAACTCTGACATCAGAGACCCAGCCTATATAATATAACTTCGAGTCTGACACATACTTTAGCTCAGAGAATTTCCATTACTCTGACATCAACCCTTCTCTGTGATGGAAAGCAACCCCACCATTAATACTGCATTACTTCCACTTTGACTCCAGAGATGCAATGTATACAGTATAACTTCAACACTGACAATTATCTTAACTCTAACAATTTCCGTAACTCTGACAACCACCCTTGATTGATCCGGGAAGCAACCCCAACAATAATATGTCATTACTTCAACTTTGACTCAGAAGACCCAATGTATATGGTATAACTTTGACAATTACAATTATCTTAACTCTGACAATTTTCTTAACTCTGACAACCACCATGCTCTAATAAGAGAAGCAACCCCACCTATACAATATGGCATTGCTTCAACTCTAACCTGGGAGATCCAACATATACGGTATAACTTTGACTCTGACAATCAGCTTCACTCTTACAATCACCAATTGCTGAAAATCACTCTAACTGTGACAACTACCCTACTCTGATGCTGGATGCAACGTCGCCTATATGGGAATTATTTCAACTATGACCCACAAGACCCAATGTTTATGATATAATCTGAACTCTGACAATGAAGTTGATTCTGACATGTTTACAGTATTACTTGGAGTTTCACATATGGTCCATAACTCTGACATGGGAAGTAATATCACAGGTTTTATTTGCAACTCTGTCATGGATATTTGTAGGTGATGGGAGACAGAAATGTACTATATAAGGAATGGTGACGAGCATTGGATATCGTGTACATGCAAAGCAGATACACCCAATGCGAACCTACACAATATACTATTCGCACAATGGCAAATGCAACCAGATCCGTCAGCAGCTGATGCAAGAGTTCTAGATTTCCTGTGGCAGCAGTGGCCACAATGATCCCAACACCAGTGGCAGGGCCAAGAGCAGCAGCCACAGTAGCTGCAGTGATGGAAACTCAGCTACCAGTAGCCATGGGACTTACTCTGATTGCAATGTCTGACAATGTCACCAATCTGGGAGTGATAATAGCAATGACATAGGCTCAGAAGGCCAGTAGATGTATGATTCAGATAATGATTACAATGAACTGTGATCCCCTCATCAAAAATCCATTATATCAAACAGTGTTAGTCCTTCTTCCAATTTGAATACCCATGGAGGGGTAGTGACGCATCCAGCTTGACATTTGTTTATGAGCTTGACAATTTCTCAGTGTGAACACCTGGTGCTGCTTCCAGCAACGAGCGACAGGTTAGTAAGAGCAGAAATCACATATCACTGTATTGGACTCTGGGTATTTCTTGTTGCAAACACATCGCTCATCCGATAACCAGTCATTGGCAAGTTGATGCAGCGATATCCACCGCTGCCTTGCTGACTGACATTAGCTCGGTGCAATCGACCACTCTTTCTCCCAGCAATCCAGGGGGGGTAATAACCACACCCACATCCAACATTAAACCCTCTAGCTGACAATACATAGTCATTGCAATTACCCCATGACAATGCTCCAGAGAACCAGAAGTACAATGCTCAGCAGGTAAGAGCAACATTCCGTCATTGGCTTTGACTTTGGGCAACCTCTCAGACTTAGGAATCACCTAGATGCAAAAGCAGAATATGTCACCCAACAATACAGGCCGCAGGCAAAACAGTAAGGTGGGTGTCATTGGAGTGCCACAAAGATTCATGGGACATTAGCCAAGATCAATTCTTTTGCAGAATTCTTACCAAGGACTGCTACCCAGTCAATGTTGACACAGTGTTTGAGGACAGCTACAAGGAAGTGTATGAAATTCTGAATATGGTAATTACAGATTATGACATCTCAAAGGCGGCTATCCATATGGCAAGTGTTCACAGATTTCATGCCATGCTTAGTTACAGGGACAACAGAGCACGCAGATCACGAATCAGCTGCCCACGCAGTCTTTGTCAAACAGGCTTCTTGAGATGTGCCCATTAAATACATTACCGGCATTCTGACCCTATTGAATGATAACCACCATAAGCTAGTAATAGAGCAAATCTCTCATCCCATATGTAGGTATCATCATTCAGACTTCCAGAGTGATGTAAGACCAAACACCATTGATTCTATTAGTATCCAAACAATCAACTTAAATACTGAAAAAGATGTTTCTGCATCATTCACTATCAGGCAAAGTGGCAACAACCTTGGTTCATAACTGAAAGTGTAATTTCATGTATTAGCTATATACGTTCCATTTTACTGCTCAGGTGACCACAGAGTGTTTGTCATTTGCTGCAACTGCAGTAAAGCATTGCATGGACCCTGGGGCTAGTGGCAGTTTCCTCTGCATTATGTTTGAAGCGGATATATACGAGAGTATGTAGAATGACGTTGTAGATTCACCTATCTGCTATTGAGCAAGTACATATACTGATCTATTCGAACAATGGGAAAGTATCAGACCAGACATGCAAATAAACATCCTGGCAATACATATGGACAGGATTGATGTGATCGACGGTGAAGATTGGAATGTGCCAATTGCCACATGGTGGGAACCCGAGATGGTCATCGACGATAAAGACGTATTGCTGCTGATGCATTTAGTACACATTCAATTTGATAGATTATTATTAGTATACATTGGATGTACAATTAACTAAATTTCGTTCGACACATAAATGGTTCTACATCATAATTAGAATTGCAATCTGTGAAATACATGTATAAACTCCAATAATCGACTGTGAGTCAATGTGATATCATCAGAAGCCTCTGACAAGATCATTGCAACTACACGTGCAGACTCTGACAGCTGACAGAGGGCTCTGACAAATCCAAGACAATAGCATGAGAAGCCTTTGACAAGATCATGGCAACTATATATGCAGACTTCAACAGCTGACAGTGGGCTCTGACAAGATGAGGGTGGTAGCATTCAAAGCCTCTGACAAGACTATCACAACTATATGTTCAGATTCCTACTGCACACTATAGACTCTGACAAGACCAAGGCAATAGCATGCAAAGCCTCTCAAAAGAGCAGCGTAAATATACATGTGGATTCAAAGAATGGAAAATAGGCTCCAACAAGAAAAGGGCAATACCATTCGGAGCCTCTGCCAAGATCATGGCAACTACTCTGACAACCAACTGTGGGATCTGACAAGACAGTGTGATTCCACAAGTAGCCTCCGCCTAATAGCCCATAGTCCAGACCTAGCATACTTGATTAGACCATGTTGTGTGCAGATACTCTCGCAATTGCAACAGATGCACTTAGCAAGTACACTGATGTAAAGGGGTACGGTAGAAACACCACCATATGTTTACTATGTGTGACATGGCTGTTATCATCATTACTTATAATCATCCGGACTGAATTCCACTATCTGCTGCTTTGGCTGTTATGGGAGACTCCTGTAGATGATATAGCTTGCAGTAAATTACGCAAGGCAAATAACATTTTCTTGAAATACCACCACCAGCTTGGTGGAGTTCATATCCTTGTTTTGGCGGCCCATGACTTCGATATCCTGGGCAGTGCACCGGTGCTTGTTCTCAAACTTGGCGTGATGTTGAATGGAGAATAGTGATAGAACTGAGAAGTATCTGGAAATGGTTGCTGCATAGGAGGGTAACCATACCCAGACAGTATATGAAATGAATTGGTGTGTATCCCAAATGGATCATCTTTAATGGTGGCATTTCAAGAACTATTATACAGTGATCTCAAATCTTTGTCAGTGCATTGTCGAAAGTCATACAAGTTACCTGGTGGAGCAGTATTTGCTGGCATCAGTGGAAACCTGTTTATTTACGTGCTCTGAGAACACAATGTGGTCAAACTAATATTTTGTGACATGTGATATTGAATGAATCACTGACTGATTGAGTATATTGAGGGTAGCAGTGACCTTCCACAGTATAAAGACCTCTTATATTCCTTTAGTTTGCCAGGAAGTATGGTGTTTCACTACACCTTTTATTTATGAACCATAGCTGAAAAAAAGAAACCTTAATCAAACCACACCCACCTTTCTTTAATATGTACTTGAATTGGTATACCAGATTCCTAGACCAATGCTCATTGTCATACAGTTGATGACTGTCAATGTCATTGATGGGATATGATATGAAAACTCCAAAAACCTATCAAGACCTATATCCAGTTTCATGGTAAGCATGTCTTGGAATGTTACATGTACAATGTGCATGTACAAACTGCAATATTATTCAATTGGAGGGCAGGGAGTCAAGCAGCAATAACAATTGCTTCTGATTGCACTCCTTGTCTACACTTGAATGTTCTCTTCAGGATCCATGCTCCAGACATGAAGTATTGATGAAGCAAACCTCCTTCCAGTCTATCAGCTCTCAATGATTATTGAGCAGGTTTACAGCTAGCTAGAAAACTCACCTATTGATTCTATTAAGATGATGTACCTGCATGATCAATTTTCAGCTTCTCAGAGGCTCAAGTACAGATATAACTTACAATTCCACAAAGATCTAGTATAAGGCTGGTTGTGCTCATTGCAGTAGCATTTGATGAATAGTATAAGAAGTAGATTGCAGTGATGATAAAAGAAACCTTCTGTTCTATGGTAATGATTTTGAGAAGAAAATATACATGATTATTGTGCAGAATATGATCTATATATCCTAGTTAATAAAGAAAACTAATTGTAAGTTGACTATATTTTACCCCTCCACTATACATGGTGAGGTGTAATGTGGCTGTGAAAGTGATATGCTAACCAGAGTCAGCTAGCTTAGAAACTAGTATCCTGAAGACTCAAAATCATCCCCTGAAAGATCATGGATTTCATATGGTCAACACTCATCTGCAAAACGATATGTACTGTAACCTGAAACAGACATTATTCAACAAAAACTGGCGGGAAGTTCACTAACAACTTCATTACCCAATACCAACAAATGAAGAGCTATTACCCTCAGGAATTATCCATCAGCAGGCTGACATTGACCCAAGTGAGTATGGTTTGACTTCAGTACGTGCACCTGCATGGCCATCAATAAGCTTGTCAACTAATAATCTACCCTTAGATTATGTACCTTGAACACCACCACCAGAAGATACTTCTGACAAAGAAACCATAGACCCCCAGAAAACTGATCTGACATGTACCCCTGATCCAACCAAGTCAAAGGCAGATATGGAGGTAGCTGGTGTGGAAAATGCGAGGGGAAAAGTGTATGACAATGCAACTGGATTATATTACAAGCATTGCAAGTACTCAGCAGTATTGAATTTTTGGCATCCATCTCTGACCGCACACCACATTTAACTGGCATAACAATGTAGCCAGCAAGCCAACATCCAGATTGATAAGCAACTCTCACAAGGACAAGAGAACTTCAAAGTTGAATCATTCAATTCAGCAGAGGCCTGGCATAAACACCTCTCTGAACATGATTTGGTGCTGGACAATGACAGTTTAATAGAAGATGGTTGACATATCTTCGGAACATTTTACTACTGGGATGTAATCAAATTCATACACTTTCTGTTGACACATCTCCCATTTCTGGCGCACCACAATTTTGAACAGTTATGTCTCCCAGATTTGAAAAGTTGTGAAATATACAGTGAGATAGATACAAGGTATTAGTGGTGGAATTTCCAACATCAACTTCCTGCTGGGGTGATGATTGTACCAGACATTTGTGCATTCCACAAGTCTTATGTGACTGAGTTTCTGGGCAAGCGGCATTCCTAGCTATGATATTTCACCAGTGGCGATACTCCAACCGCGATCGGCTCTACACCAACATAGCCTACTGAGATTCCCCTTGGACTGATCTGAAGTCCGATGAAAAGTACTAAATTCAATGACAGGGCATGTCATAATATGAGTGGCACTGCTGTACCTGCTCAGGGATCTTCACATAACTAGTCCAGACTCCAAACAGGATTTCATTGATGAATTGCAGAGACAATGTTACCCTCTTTTGGCTACCGGGGCCAAGAATCATCCAGAGCAAGTGATGATTACTCATGCTTTATTTGGCTCAAACCTGATGTGCGACCTTGCAAAAGGTGGGCCAATTGGGAGTTCACGTTTTCGACCACTCAATTACATAGGAAATCAGTCTATTAACTTTGAGCACTTGGAGGATACTAATAATGATGTGTTGTATACTTGTGGTGATCACCCAATCCTCAACCTGTTCTGGCAATACCCTCTCTGTAATGTCTATCTGCTTTGGCAGCCTGATAAGTTGCATCAGCTGCTCCTGGGTATAGCTAAGAACTGATAGTACTGGCTACTCAAATACAAGAAAGTGAGAAATGACAAATATCAATTTGACAATTGATTTGCATCGCTACTACAATATCCTGCCCTCCAGTGCTTCTCATAACCCTTTGGTTCATCCAAAAGTAGCTCCAGGCTGGGAAAACAGATTCCAGCCATTATCAGAACTGTGGCAGTGAATTGCACCTTAGATTTTACCTGGGAGAAGGATGATGGGAAAGGTGCAGCAGAAATAGCCACTGATGAAATGGCAATGGGATCTGTGCAGACATTATGTATATTCCCTCGAGTTGTTACCTAACAAAATCACACTGATGACTTGCTCAAACTACTAAATACTGCACAGAAGTATGTCATCTAGTTGAAGCAAGTTCTCAAGAGCAGGAAATGTTGAAGTCTGCAAAGGCCAATGTCGATAAACATTGGCAATAGAATTCCATCAGTTACCAGAATCAAAGATTTACAAGATTCTTGCAGCAATGGAGGTCCTTGTCTACAGGGCTGCAAAGGTTACTACAACAAAACAACTGCAATATCAGCTGCCTAGTGTTAGCAATGGGTCTGGGTAACCTGCCAGCAGTCTGGGTTTGGACCGCAATCACGGGTCAGTTTGGTTCTGGACCCAAACAAAAACCCGACCCACTGCCTCTTGGCAGGCCAAACCCAGACTTGTACTCATCAACCCACGGGTTGTGCCTGGTTTTGCTAGACCAGTTGGTTCCAATCTCTGGTTCTGAGTTTGGGGTTTTATGATTTATTGTCGCATTGATATATGCTACTGTTAAATGCAAAAATATCGACATTGGTACATTGCTGTCTTTAGTTGATCTATTGGCCGCCTTAACGATCAAACAAAACAGAGACGTGCACCCTACCCCATCCTGGAAATGAGCATCAACAGAGCGTCAATGATTGGTGGTCGCATATTTTGGGTAATCTGGGGGGCAATAGGTTCCAGACAGTCATAAACGAAGTAATGGCCGCCTATAGAGGAAAATGAGAAAGCGAAACATTCCCTGCCCGATCTTCATAATCAGTGTCAACGATTCGTGGCCTTGCATCCTGGTTAATCACAGTGCAATGTGGCCATTAATGTTTATATCCATTGTTTTAACTGTTTTTGTACGGTAAATAGCTCAAGAACACTGAGTGGGAGTTTTGCAATGGGATTAAGCTGTTACTGTCCCAGAGGCTGTCGCGGGAATATCCCTTGCTTATCTGCCTCGAAAGGCTGCCATGTCCTTGATGATGCCAACTTGGAATCAAGTGCCACTCACATTACCGAAGATGCAAGGCCAAAAACCATTGACACACTGTTGACCCTCGTTTCCATGATGGGGCAGCGAAGGTATCGCTATCTGTTTCGCCTTTGAAGGCTGCCAATAATTCCTTTAAGACTGTCTGCAACCTATCGCCCATCAGATTACCCAGCATGCAAGCCCAGAAATAGTTGACGCTCCATTGATGATCGTTTTTAGGATGGGGTGGGGAGCGTGCAGCTATGATATTTGCCTATAAATGTGGCCAATTCTTCGATGATGTATAACCATGACCAAACCAGTTCCTAATTACCTGACTTACAAGACCTATAATTGTTGACGCTGCGTTGACACTCATTGTGCCACAGGCATATCCGCAATATGGAATCATTTGACTTGGCATTGTATATCATTCACATTGTTTTGGCAGCCTTTCTAGCATTTTTATTTGACTTTCTCCTTGATCACTACATTGTTCTTCAATAATACATATGAATATAGACTTTAAAATATACTTTACAGTGTTCGTGAATTGTAGATAATAATACACTCAAAAATGCTGTTCCTTGGGAACAATGCTCGTCCTCACTTGTAGGTTCGCTCAATAGGCTGCTCTCGTCTGCACAATGGATGTTAGCTGCACTACCGCACAGCAGATAGTGTACTAACCAGTGGATGTTCCTTCATCAGTCAGCCTATCTGGATTGAAATCTTTATCGTGCTGGCTATCCTGGGCAAATGCATCAAGATTGAGAAATTGAGCGCTGGGAGGAGGTGTACGTGAATACACATAACCGAGTAGCAAATGATCGAGTTGGAAACTTTGAGCTCCCTCCTTGTCACAGGGAGATGCAGGTCGCATTCCGGGCAGTACTGGTGTTGGTTCCATTGTCGGCTGTCTGTGTCAGTCAGGTGGAGGTGCACGCAGTTCTTTGCGCCTCCAGGGGGTCTGCAGATTCTGCCAGGTGCCATTGTAGCAAGGAAGTTATCAGTCCGTGGGGTTTTGACCAAGAATATCCACATGTCTCTCTATTGCAGCCTTCACCTGTCTATGCCCAGCAAACTGAACACCCCACATCTTCCCTTCTCGGACTTTGGCACAAGGTCTGTTGATCAGATATTGCATTTCCTCTACCGCTGTGTGCGAAAACCCTCCCTTGGCCATTTTGTCCATACTCCAATCCAGGTGCATGTTGGACTGTTCCAGCTGTACCTGGCCTCCTTGCCTTGCGATAGTAGTAGACATGTTGAAAACCGACAAGAAATTAGTTGCTGCTTCTAACAATGAGATTCGGCTGTTGCCTCACCTATATTCATATCTGTAGCCTCCTCAAATGTGATTAAAGCCTCGTTGGCCCACTCACGGTGACACTTATCACACGATTTGGCTCCAAACATCCGAGAGCTGACAACATCATGATGTTCAATTTCGCGGACTGTGTGGACAAATGCCCTGGTCGACCATGGAGGTTTCCTATCAAGGGCAGTGATGAATTCCTCATGTAGCTCTCTACATTTCCCCACTGTACATTATACGGGTAGCCGATGGCTGTTTTCCGCGATATGGATGTGCTCACATTCAATTGCATGCTGCATCGTATTCTTGCTGCTTCCAGTCTTACGGACAATTCCTGAATTTGCATCCTGCGTCAGAGTGACAGTGGCTGCATTGGCACGATTGCGGTGGACTAACTCGTGTCTGCGTTGTTGCTGTGTGCAAGCCAGTGACGCATTGGATGATGCGCCCATTGATAGGCTCGATTCGAATCCACTCTCACCTGCCTGATATGTGTGTGCAGCCATGATTTGCTGGCCTGGAATAGGAGAGAAAGATGATAACAAGAAGAAATGGGAAGTCCTGAGGAACATATAGTTAGCTTCAAGTCAGAATGCAATAAGTAACAGTCAACATGTACATTCTCCTCAAGATGAATCCTGCTGCGTATGGCTCCAGGTTGCAGGGGTTTCCCACCGTCCCACGATTTGAAGGAAGTTGGTCCGATGTGGTTTGTTTCTCTGTGAGGATAAAACGAGGTTTTTGACAGCCGAAATCTCACCATTGTCAGATATAATGAGTAAATTCTTCGAGGGAAAGAATCTTTCGTGATATTTGTCCCAAAAACTCCCTGGTGTATCCCATCAAAGTGATGCTAACAATGAAGTCGTGTTGTACAGTACATCTAACTATTACCAGTTTAGTGAGAGTCAAATCACCGATCTTCATTTGTTCAAGTTGATCAAATGTACCAACCTTGACATAACTTACACAGCTTGCCTCCATATTGTCCATATCTTGCAACATCTAACATTTCGCCCTACAACAAAGTCAACATAAACTACCATGGTCAATGCTCTGAAAAAGAACTTTTCACCACTTCCAGCATGCAAATACGGCAAATGGACAAAGTGTTCTACATGACGACGTCATCAAGTGAATGAAGGGAAGTGCTGCCTAGACGCATAATGATTACGAGCCCTTGGGGATTTGCACAGCTTGCAATCAAAAAGAAGCCTGTGGTGGAGAAACAATGAGAGACACACATTGTATGCACAGAAGTGAAAGAGAAATGGATCAAGGATTATGTTCAGAGAGAATGTACTGTGGCAAGAACGCAAGTTGAAGACGCAGAGAGAGCGATTAGGCAGGCACAGGAAGATACAAGGAAAACTGAGAATGAGGGATTGATGACCAGACAGCCCAAAAGAAAGTTTCTTTAGTTGAAGGTGGCTGTTGGAGACAGTCTGAGCGATGTTGCATGTTCGGACAATGAGGGGGAAGGGGCAGGGATGGATGATAAACATACGGAGCTGGGAAAGCTGAGCGAAGATGATAAACCCGGCTGGGTGATGGGCACAATCTCCAGAACGGTATAGCAGCGCATGCAGAGGTTATGGCAGATGTAGTTGAAGCTTGATGAATTGACACAACCGGGATGGGGGGACGCAGCCAACTTCTTCTGTTACAGTGGTAAGATGTATGGCACAAGCAAATTGAGGGATCCGGCTGTTGTTTTACTGCAAACGGATGATGTTATAGCCGCACCTGCATGCTCAACATCTGGACAGCTTATGGAGTCTCTAGATATTGTCCCCGGAAGGTCGCGACTGCTGCAAGGGACTACTCGACCAGGGAGCAGTCATATTAGACTATGTTTTGGGAAGCCACAGTTAATCAAAGGCATATTGTGTCTGCGGCCATGTTGCAGAGCCTGATTCATCACCTGATCAGAAAGCGAAACCAGTTGAACACTAAAGCCTTTACCCCTGCATATTGCGTTCCGAGGTGACCAACATATAGAAATCGGATCCAGACAAAGAAATCATAATGGCTTCTGCGTTACCGCAGAAATAGAGAGACAAAGTGATATGTTTGACGTCATATCCCAGTGAAAAGCAATTCGTGTACCAATTATGCTAGGTGTCAGCTATCTGCTGATTTCAGGGACCAATTGTGAGACACAATAATTTGTCTGTGCATGTGCAAGGGTGGTACACGCCATGTGAATGTTCTAGAATGAAATTTACGCTGTAAGACAACAAATAAACTCGATATCTGTTTGCCAAATACTGTTAAGCGAGAAAGTAAAAACTACATCAGTGACAAAATTTCAGAACAAAATTTACGTCGGTGATGTCATACCAGTCATAGAAGCAGTTGTAAGTGCTGAATACAAATCTGTCTGAATGATGACTGTCATGCTGCATTTATCCATGCATTCAACTGCATGATGTTCCGCACAGACCTGGTGCACGTGGGTAAGGGATTGAAAATTGCTTATGATAGGTCATGGAAATCGAGGAGAAGGAGCTGGATGAGGACAGGTGAGCAAGTTGGGATATATTAATCAAATAGTAGTGAAAAGATTTACATGTGATAAGCTGCTGACCGAAAGCGAGGGATTGTGGTAGGGCAACGCCATCCATCACTCAGATAATGTGGGTAGTGGTTGATCTGAAATTGAGAGGCCACATAGCTTCTGGAAGCAAATGATAATGCATAGAAACGCTATATTGGTTCTCAATAATTGCTGTACGATTCATTAAATACCATTATGCAAATACAATGACTGTTTCGCAGTGAACAATGTGAGCGTGATAGGAGGATCAACGATTTATTGTCATACATATTTGGCAATCAAAGGGCTGCATTATCACATCCTTCCACAGTAAATGGATTGGTCGGCATTATAGCTAAAAATGCAAGCGACATGCTGGTTGCCCCATCCTGAACATGAGAATCAATGGAGCGTCAATGATGTTCGGCCTTGCATTGTCGACAATCCAAGGGCTGCGCGACGACATTAACCCATACTAGAACTATTTGGATCTATTGAATGCAAGAATCCTTGCGACGACATTGCTACGATGTTCCAAAAATCAGCATTAACGGAGCACCAACAGAGTGTCAATTGAGCGCCGACAATTTTCAGACTTGTAACTTTCATAATCCAAGGGCTGTGCATTGACATTGACCCATAATCAAAGGATTGGCCACCTCTATGGGCAAAAATGCTAGAAACAATTCCGCTACCGGCTCCAAAAACTAAGCGTCAGTGGAGCGGCAACTGTTTATCTGGGGCTCAATATGCTTCACAGCTATGAAATACCTTTTGTCGATCATTAATTGAGTTTTTACTGGTCAGTCTTTTGACTATGTCCTTGTAGACGACTTCACAACTATGCCTGCAATGTCTCACAGGTCTTACTTGTGTCCAGCATGTAGCTCCAGAGTCAATATTTAAGAACCAGCGTTCTAATTAACAATAATGTTACTGTTGACCGTCTCTCAACTAGAATTAGGCAGCTTTTGATATCCTACCACCATGTCCGATTCCAAATCTCTAAATACCTTATTCCTAGAGGTTATGATGTGTTCAAAAAATGAATGTGTCTTTATCCGTGATTTGAGTGAGTTGACTTTACCAATCATCGATGATGCTTGGTGGGCTTCTATGAATGTGGGCTCGAAGCGTCCTATTGCTTCGAATAATTCTAGACATGCATGTTCGTGGCATTTCTATTTGCACTGCGGAATTGAGGAGACCGGCAGCCCTGGCATCATATGTATCATTGGTCATCAAGTTCTTTGCCATCCATCAGATCATGGGACCAGCTCAATGGGGAAACACTTGCTGGCAAAACCACACATTGCAAAGTTAAACGAATAAACAGAGTCAGTAGTTTCCGAATTGATATGTAGAAGCGTTGATGAAACAGCTTTGCCCATGCTGAAGAGACATGACAGTCAAGGAATTACAACTTTGAGTTAAGAAAAGAAATTCATATTCGACAGTCCGATCTTATCTATATTAATGCAATCCACAGACACAACACTCCAACCTTGCAGCAAAGGACATCCTAGCTGCCAAATTTCACCAAGACACCTGAAATCGCCACCTCATGGTAGGATTTGTCTCGGCTCATATTCCACCGAACTCTGTATCAAACTTAAAGCTACGTCATGCGCATAATCCATTACACTGCAAGCTGGTGCTTCCGTCCGTCAGCACCCTCAGCAACATTTCCCGGAGGGAATACTCACTGACAGTGGATACAATTAAGCAGCAATTGCCATCATAAAATAAAGTTTGCTTAGCTTTGGACAGGTGGACATCAAGGAACAAATTAGGCCTAACTTCAGTCTTGCCTTACAATATGGATCGAAATTGGGTGTTGGGAGAAGTATAACCCGCTTTCGATGGCGTTAATAGCCACTTCTGTTTATATTTCGAAAGCTAATTAAGAATAACAGGTCAAGGGTTAACATACTGGAGCAAAGCTATCCATATAGTTGAAGGAACGTATTGATTATTTTGAGCTTACTGATGGCCATGTAATTGGAATTACGACAGATAATGCATCTTCAAATCACTTGATGACATGGGTAATACAATCATCCCTTGAGACCTCCGGAATCGAGTCGCATGCAATGTGAAATCACATACCATGCAAGGTGCACGACATTCAGCTTGCATTGGGTGCATTCCTGAGCAGTCTTCATGTGAAAGGCCACACCAAGTGTTGGGAAGCCCATGAGTGCGATCACCAATTTGGAGAGAATGAAAGCAAAGACATTGGGAAGAGTCGATGACTGCACAAAGAAGGCAATGCTAGAATCAACAAGGTGTCGGCTATGAAACCAGGTTTAGCAACGATAATTGAGAAAGTATGTATTTCAAGACCTTTTGAAAGACCTGCAACGGACCTTCATATAGCAGCGAATGCTTGCTGTATTGATTTCGCTGACATCTGTTTGTCAAATCAACTGCATTCACTGACAAAAAGCCAAAGTACGAATTGCAGTAGCACCCTCTATGGATCTGAACACACGGTGGAATTCGAAACTGGAGTTGCTTCAGTGAGCCTACCAATTACGAGAATTCACCTGTGAGTTGCTCAACAATCCAAAATGCGGCGATTACTGGCCACTCGTCACAACACAGGATGAATGGACCATCATCAAGTACATCATGGAAGTTTTGGGACCATTCTGATACTGGACCCGGTGTATGTCGAAAGGGCACAAGTTCACTCTGCATCACGTGATCACTGTCTACAGTGACATGTTCAATCATCTGGATGGTGTTATGCAAGGTTTACCTAAGAAGTAGACTCAAGGGAAGGAACACTTATACTTTGCTGTGAAGTTTGGGCAACACAAGCTGTTGAAATATTATCCTGAAGTAACTCCAACAACTGGTAGGATTCACACTTCAGCACATATCCTTGATCCTTTCCGGAAGTTGCGATCGTTTAGGAAGTGGGACAACGCAATCAATTTGAATCCTGAAGACAAGCCTTCATATACTAAACAATTCTATGAGGCGTTTCTGAACTATATCGAGAACGAATATTGTGCTAAACATTGACAAATGTCCCTCGTCAAACTAAACATGTTCCAGGCAGCCTTCCCTTCCCCTCTGCAAAGGCTTCTGGATGTGGTCAATTATCTATTGAACAATATCATTTGTCCAGTGTTGATGAAGAATACTTAACGCCTGAAAGCATGGCTGAACCAACACCTGGATGAAGTGATTGCACAGAACGCTCGTTGACAGCAATAAGGCTCTAATTGAATTCACCGCCTGAAGTACCAAAGAACTGGGGGCACGATGATCCAAATCTTAATGTGTACCACTCCGGCCCGATAGAGATCAGCAGTACATTCTGGTTACCGGATATCACTGACTGGTGAGGTCAACAAGAAGAAACACACCCAGAGTACACCAATCTCTCCAATCTGACAGATGACTTATTCTCTGTCATATCACGTGGTGTCGGGATGAAGGCCAGTTTTTCCCTTGAGCGAGTTGTTACCGGCTGGAGACAGTCTAATACCACTGGCAAGATGCTTCGGGAAAAGGTTGTAGTAAGGCAGTTCGCTCGAGCTAATAACGCAATATTGGGGGGCGATTTCCCACGATTGCATATCACGGAAACTGCAGATGACATAGAATTGGAGAACAAGGCGAAGCAATGAAGATTGCACATACTGGCCCAGGTCCACAACATTTTGGCGATATGGCAGGTCTGCCAAAGCCTATGTGCTACACAGATGGAATCATGCGCTCAAAACAAGCAAATAACAGCCATGAAATACATTTCGGATACGAAAGAGATTGTCAAAGCATCCTGGTTGCTCTTTCAACATCATGGTCCGGCCGGATTCAAATCATCAGAAGGATCACCTTCGCCATCAGCTTTGTCCGCAAACGAGCTACCTGGAGCGCCAACTGATCAATTGAAAGTCCGCCAAATGAGAAAAGTCCACCGTCATCCGGCAGTTGTATTAGCAATGGGTCCGGGGAGACTGCCAGCGGTCCGGAATCGGACTGGAAAAACAGTTCTGTTCAGTTCCAGACCCGTCCTAACACCCGACCTGCTGCCTCTGGGTGGTCCAAACCTTGACCTGTACCCATCAACCCATCGTTTTCACGGGGTGTGGCTAGACCTGTCAGGTCCCATTTCCGGTTCTGCATTTCAGGTTGGTCTAGTGATGGTCGCATTCAGATATGCCGCTGTTAATCGTAAAATATTCATTATGGTACATCATTGCTGTTTTTGGATGTACTGGCCGCCGTTATAATCGAAATATGGAGAGACAAGCTCCTGGCCCCATCCTGGAATTGAGCGTCAACGGAACGTAAACGATTTTTGGTCTTGCATCCTGCATTACTTGATCGGTGATTGGTTGCAGATAGTTATAACTGAGGTATTGGCCTGTGTTGAAGGCAAAAGAGGAAGCGTCACGCTTCCTGCCGCGTCTTGAACATGAGCAATAACTGAGCTTCAACGATTTAAGGTCTCGCTTCTTGGGTACTCTAAGTGGCTCATGATCACAGACCTCTCTGAAGAAGGAATTGGCAGCCTATCAAGTCAGATAAGCAAGCGAAATTCCCATGACAGCCTCCCAGACAGTACCAACATATTTCATTTACAATGCTGCAACTAAGAGTTCATGAGCATTTTAGCCTAGGAACAAGGTCAAAACATCATATATAGACAAAGATCAACACATTGCGCTTTCATTCCCCATGATGAAAGGCCAAAAATTGTTGACCCTCTGCTGATGCCCATTATCAAGTGGTGAAATCCAGAGCATTATATAAATCTACAGATGCACCCCGTAGACAACCCACTTACAACCCACACAATTCACACGAGTTGGGAGATTTCCATCGAATCGTACCCGAATTGACGGTTTGGGTGTAATGACGCCCTGGACACTCCATTGGGTGATGGTTCGGTTCCGACTGAGACCCGTACCCAAAGCAATGGTCCGTAACTGTTGCTAACTCCACAGCTGCTCCTCAGTACATTGCAACCAGCGGGTTCAAAATGGTCAAATGCTGATAGACTGAAGGCAAATGAGAGATTGGAGCATGAAATGCATCTAGAGACACTAGTAGAACTCAAGCTTTTCGATAAATTATTGGAATATCTTGAATGACAATTATTCCAGTAAGTTGAGACTAAGGCAATTTGTCCCAAAAGCATATTTGCCCAAAACTTTGCTCAAATGAACACTGCTGCAGGTGAATGAATTTGTGGGATGTGAAATATCTCCCCTGAGAAGAGTGGAATTTCGGATCTCCCTATTCCATAATAAGACAGTAGCCACCAACTGCCATATCCCTGATATGGACTGCATTGCAGATCTGTGGCAGAGGGAGATTTATGAAATCACTTGGAGTGACCACACGTGGGTCCAGAAGATGTTCTCCATCTGGAAGATTGGGTATAAAGCGTAGTGGGAAGCACTTGGCATTCTGGAGCTCCAGAAAACCATCAAACAGCACATAATACATTTGAGATATCCAACAATGCCTGTTATAAGCCATCCATCACAGGCAATTCGGCAAGTGGGTATAGGCAACCATTGTAGAATTGGTACTTGTGAATTGCTATATGTTGGTGATGTAAACGAGGCATATTCATCAAGTATCCAAGTTAATTTCATCTATCAGGTGCTCAAGCATAATAACCACTGTACATGTGTTAACTAGATTGAGAGGACAGTGTGATAGCTTGCTCTCCAATGCTGGTATGATATTTACTCTGCAAAGGTTCTCAACCTACAGTTAGCTACAAATAGACAGTGATATATATGCAGAGCCTATCATTTCCACCTCCCACCAGGTGAGAAAGAGCTATTGCATTGGCCCTGTATCACAAATGTTATATCATTTGAGAGAACCGCATGTCTGCGCAGTGTGCAGCAGTATTTACCTAACATTTATCGGAGATACATCGGTAGATGTCCAAATTTTCACTTGAGAACACCACTCTGTATAACAATTGAAGATGGCTGGAGACATGAAGTTAGTATACAGATGCTCAAATATTATCGGAATGTACTCATTGACAGTATATTGATTCAACTTATCAATCAGGTGTTGTTCTACTGTCAACCATTTCACAGACCTAGTTCTGTTGAAAGTCTGGGACATAATTGCAACATAGAAAATACCAATACCAACCAAGGGATCATATGTAAATGTCATAACAGCTGAGTCCAAGATACAGAAAATGAAGATGATAACATTTATAACACTGGCCAAGGCAGAGTTCCATCTGTTCCTGTATTATACCTTTGGTGCGCTCCACCATATCGGATGCTCCAAGTTCAGAAGTACCTGCCTGCCAGAATGTCAATATTGACCTTTCCTATGAGGTACAAGAAGACTCCACAATGGGTATTACATTCTCAAGCTCAAGAATATGTGGTAGTCATTCAATCACAGTGTGAAGATCCCCATGGTTGGGCTAATTGTGAAAACAGGCTCCTCCCGGTTGTCAATCAGACTAACACAATGCGTATTATCTCAATCAGAGCAATATATCGACTGGCACATGTGGTGTGATAGGATGATGCATCAGATAGAATTGATAGCATATGACTTATAAATGATCATGCAGTTTGGATACCTAGTGGACTGAATATTGATTAGAATCAAGGTGTGAAGGAGTAAGAAAGCTTATCGATTTATACTACTGAATAAAGGCATTGTAACAGTAACATGCGGAGGGTATTGCCCTAGGGTCAAGGTGCACAGGAATAGTTTTGGGGATGCTGTGAATAGTCCCAAAGCTCCAAAATTGGCATAACAAAATAGTTTGATGTTGTAGCATTTTGACGACAACTGCACACTTGTCAGAATGTTCATGTATTGTGTGCCATAACTTCTGCATGATTGAGGCGCACAGGGCAGTAGACTTAGAGCACCTCAGAGGCTATCACTTACCATTCAGCCTGTCTGGGAACATCTGGAATCAGCTGGAGGGATCAATCTGGCTGTTCACAGTTGCTGTAGTGTCCAGTGATTACTTGTACCCTATTTTGCATTATGCGGATGGATGGGGGGTAAGGGAGAAAGCTCTGGTAGTCAGAGAGTCCGGGTAGATGACTTGGAGCAGCAAAATGATACATATTCATTCAAGAGGAGGAACTCATAATGGAAACGACCGTGATCAGAAGTGAATCAACTACTGTTGTCTGGGTTATACCAATAGTATTGCACGCAAATTCGTTCAAGTATGACACCCCTTCTCGTTTTTCGACCCAGCAAAATGTAGTGCAGATTTGCACACCCACACAGCCTGGCTGCATATCTATTACAAATTATTTTCCTTGGAAGCGATGCCTGTTGACTTCTCAGATGCAAGATCAGAAAATGCTGGACGTGACAGAAGAAGAAGAGCTATCACTCACACAATTCCAATATGTGGATCTTGGGATACATGCTATATTCCTAAGTTCTACCATAAAGAGGTTAGGCAAGATTGACTTGTAAGTGAGTAGAAGAGTGGTACATTAGAAGTATATTATGGCGAATAGAGAAGGAAGAGCACCTGGGAATGCTACTGAATCGAGAATATGCTTTCATCGAAACCTGGGAGAAGTTGGAAATAATCAGTCAAAAGGTCGAACCAGTTAAGATCATATGGGTAGGTGCCAAATTCCCAGTTTTGGAACAATTGTATATTCCACATAAATACAAAAATCTTTGCTGTTGAAACTTTGATGACCAGAGAGAGGGTCCAGCAGTGTCAATATGAGACCACTCAGGGCACTACATGAATCCTCACGATTCAGTCCGACAATCAATCGGAAATTACCACCATATGATGTCCAGATTGCCTGTAACTCAGTATATGATGGAAGAGGCTGCAATACTACTTGACATTGAAGATTGTTGTGTAGCCTTTACCACCTCCCTGTTCCTGCACCGATCAACGTTTATTAATAATATGTTCAAAACATGTCATTTCAGGATAATCAAAATAATATGGCTTTTCACTCAACTGAAGTTCCGTATGGGCTGTCCAACCTGGTACAGAGAGCTATATCATCCATATCTGTATTGGTCACAGTATCACAGAATATACTCCATATCTATCTGAATCAACAGCATAAATATTCGTTATTGATCTTACAGTCCAGAGCTTGATTACTCATTCCTGGCAAGAGGAGGTCAATGAACTGCCTGTAATTTGAATCTGTGTTATGGAACACCATTTGAATCTCAATAATTTAATTGTGAATCTATGCAGAGTTGGAGAGAACATTCAGCAGAGAAATTTGACTCGAGGTTGAATAGCGTAAAACATATCGGGCTTCATTCAGGAGAGATGGAACTTTGAGCACATGCAACAAAGGTTGACCGCTGTATAATTGGAACCGATATGGCAACATCACTCGCTGTAGAATCTATTTGGTGATTTGAATGTACGGCAGAAGATGAACTGCCCAGTGTGCAATAATTACTGGTATCCTGTTCTTGATCTTGTACAAAACCATCGAGAAATAATCAGAAAACACAGGGATTGTAGCACTTTGAAGATTGAAAGAAATGCTCGTCAAAGCTTCAGTTTGAAAGATTTAATAAGTTAGTGATGCAGCTGGGTACAATTGGAGGAAGTCAATGCCAGCGTAGAAGGTGGGGGGTGAATCTGGAAGCAGAAAGATGAATATAAGGACTAGCACCTGTGACTCTATGACAGTGGGCTTTGCAACAAATCTGAGAAGAGATGCAATGCAAGAAACTGTGGGTGCCATGGGCTTATAAAACACACATGACGTTTTGCAACTACATCTATGTGGTGAAATTTTTCATTGAAACAGTTGGTAATAGAGTACTGCATCAACTGGGCTAGCCCACCATCTCCCAGCTAGAAGTACTTGATATCTATCGAATGGCAAGAATACAACTGTTCAAGTGAAATATGAATCACTTTCCAGGAAGGATGAATTGAACCCATGCCGATATTTTGTACTAACTTTGATAGAATGGGGGACCTGAAGAAGAAACAGAGGATATACTAGAAAATACATTAACCTAGGTATACAGTGAATACAGGTGGAACAAAGACAGGAATAAAGGAAAGACAATGACACACACATTAGGCAGAGGAGGAAAGGAGTATACAAACTGTTTGTATGATTAAGACTAGCAGAGTAATTCAAATGGTGGTGGATGGAGAAAGGCAAATTGGTCTGGAACCTCTAGTGGCCAGAGAGAAAAACTCCAAGGGAAATGCAGAGGTTGCAGCAGATGGCTAAGAAGAATTTCATTTGAATCACCATGCTCTACTAGATTTTACATACAATTCAACCACTGGCCAAGGTGTTACTGAGCACTGGGATGAGACAAAAAGCAATCAAAGCGGTATACAAACCAGGTGGGACCCAGGCAAGGAAAGAAACTTTACAAATGGTGGTTGAGTGGTACTGGTGTTCAGAAATATAAGTTACGGTCAAAATCTGGGTGAAAGCATCGGAGCGAGACAGGAACTGAGTACCTCAATCATATCATGAACCACTGCAAATCATCTGGATTTGTCAACTATGGTAGTGAGGAGGGATGTATATTTGTTACATTCCAATATAAAGGACAGATACCACCTACTGGTGACTGGCAGAGAAACACAAAGCAAGTGGGAGGAGATATGACTACTATAACAAAGTGCATAGCACTAGATAGCAGACTTCTGTGACCAGGAGGCAATATAATGGTTGTGTAATTTAAATACCGATATTGCAGATAGAGGAGCAGAAAAAAAAGATTTGGCTCAAGTTCACCTCCAACAATACAATGTATACAAGATTATTGTAGCCCTGTCCCATTCCACTGTGAATGGAGTGATCAAATGAGAATTCAGACTGATTGCAGACGTCCAATCCAAACTCGCAGCCTGCAGTAATGATCAGAAACAGATATTGATAGATCAATTGCCAGGGGTACTTTGGGATGACAGAATCAGCAGTGGATATATGACCTGGTATTCTCATTTCCACCATATGATTGTTCAAGATGCAGTACTTTCAATAGAGCAGGAGAACATAACCTGAAACAACATCTACTCAACTGCAGGAATCATGAATACAGCAGTACTGCTGACGGCTTGAGTAAGATGATGTCGAAGATGTCTTGGAGATATTCATTATGCTAGGCAATACCTAACATTCTAAAGAGATGCTAACCAATACTACTGTGACCAAGCCACCGACATCTGTGCTGAAGACTTGAAAATTAGTGATTCGGTTCTTGTACATAAAGCCAGAATGGAGCAGTCTTTAAACACCTTACTGGATGGTAGGTGGCAAGGACCCTACCCAACTTCAGAAAGTGCCCAGTTGTTCGGATGATCATGATTGGCCCAAATTGATTGAATAGAGCGAAATGATTAAATAGATAGTAGTTGATTCAAAAGGTTCTTCACTCACAATGAAGAAATATACAGTTCTCCACAACAAAGTATGGCTGGCATCAGACAAGTGGTGCAATCGAAGGCATTGGAGGACATTGAGGTGGAAGCAGGGATTGGTGGGAACTAATTTGAAGAAGGTTAGATATATTGAATATATTGGAAAGCCAGAGAGAAATGATTGTGGGTATGGCAGGAGATATTACCAGGTGTAATGGTTTGGTGCATAAATGGGATGCCACACATCGGGTGCTGGTAGACCAGATAAAGAAATAATGGTTGGAAAAGAGATCCGAAGGAAGATGGGGGTAGGGAAGAGGTACGTTGAATTAACCAAAATGTTACAAGAGGGAATAGACAGGAAGAGTTAAGTGCAAAAGATATCAAAGTCATACAGTTCTGTAGATTTACATAATGCAGAGAGTAATTCTGGGGCCACACTATCAAGGGGATTGACAAGATGAAAGGGAAAGAAATATTTATAGTCACTGAGTTGAACTCACTTTATGCCAAAACTTTCTGCCATTTTCCTGTAACCCTCTAGTAACCTCATAATACACATGGTGTTAACTACCACAGCTATGGACAGAACATCCACCACAGAGAACAGAAACAATAAGCCAAATATGCCTATTGGCCAAGTATAAGTGTGGAAGGAAAAGAGGAAGAAGTAAGAAAGTTGTAACAAGATATGAAAAGACCATACTAAGAATGCTGGGAGTCATATACAAACTGGATAAAGTGGGAATTAGTCCAAGATACACCCCCCAGGTATATAAGAAGCCCCATCCAGCATTTCTAAAGAAAATCAGAAATATTAACTGTTTGACTTCGTTGCTCATTGACAACTGCGGTAAACATCAGCATCCCAACTGTACCTGACTACTAACAACCTTATAGAAGATATTTTTGTTGGTAAATCAGTTTGCAGTGGTGCATAGCAAAGACATACATTGTGAAGCTTCTTTAACTACTGCCACCATTACTACAAACCTCAACCCAACCACCACCAGTACCTCTGCATCCATCACCACCACCACCACCACCACCACCACCACCATCACCACCATGGCCACTACTACTACAGCCACCATCTCCACCATCGCCACTACTATCACTGCAGCCACCACCACCACTGCAGTCATAGGCACCACTGTTGTTACAACATATGCATTCTCCCCAGCGATCTCTAATATTATGAGTAATCCTTCTTTATTATCCCATTTATTGATAACTTTTGCACAAATCAGTATGCCGTCTATTTCAATCTGATCTATCAAAATATTACAAAAAGCCCTGGAGATTACAACTTGAGAACTGACCTCTCAAGGCCATGCTGACATTATACTCAAAATCTAAGGCAGCATTGGTGACATTGCAGAGGTTTCCAATGGTCAGGTTGACTGGCCATCAAACTTTGCTGAATCTAGTTGGGACTGGAATAAGTTGAAATATGAACATTACAACCACTACATAAAGGCACTTGATAGTTCTGGCAATAAAAGAAAGACTGTTAAACAGCACTACTCTGAGTTGAAGAGGAAGACAGATGAAACTGAAAAGCATCAAGACTAGTATTAGTACAATCCTGAACTTGAGAAAATTGTAGTTGATTTCAATGGAAGTGAGTACTAAATGCAATTTACTATCATTGTCCGCAGAATATTCACAGAATCTCAGTTGGTAGAGATATACCTCAACCATGCAGATGTTAACCATGTGATCATTTCAAACTGGAAGTCTCTGGCCGACGTAGTATACTTCCAGAGACTTCAACCAATTTCCAACACCATCAAATGATACCAGCCAGCCACTGGAAGAACAAATCAACTATGATGCCTTGCATTTACAATTGTACAGGGGGTTAGTAATGCAACTTTGATGCTACCCTGGCATGGATAGCCATGGACATGCCAATAGACCTCTTACCATCTCACCATCACTCCTGCCCCAATCGCCAAAAGAGGGCACGATGCTTCCCGCACAAGCCCCACCACTGAGGATTTTGAATGATGAATAGCAAAGTGGTTACATCAGAGATCTGATAATGGACCGGGTAGAGAATAGGTTTGACGATGATTCCAGCACTGCATATGCCAAAACCATATTTCTATCAGAAAAAGATATTACACCCATCCATGCCAAAGACACTCCAATTATTATATAGAAAGCTGTCAAGTTAGTTGCCACTGAAGAAGCAGTCCGTTGAATCCCTCATGAGCCAACCAATCTCAACAGATTGTTACCAAACACCTTGATCAGTGTACCAGTCCAAGAGGTCAAGATAGAGGTTCAGATAACGACACCAAGGATGAAGAACAGCCATGTAGTTTCTCAGATCACCTCAGGTGTAACCCAGTGTAGAAGAGAATGCTGGACTTTAAAACAAGGATGTTGATGTACCATCAGATAATGATGCGGAACAATGTCATACCGATCTTCCACCAAACAGTTAGTTAAAATTCTTAGCTGTAGAAAAAGACTCAGGAAGATAATCTAGTGGCCATTTGCACAACATATGAGAGCAGAGTGTGATTTGATACTGGGCTCAGCATCATTTCGGACTACACATGAGGCAACAGCAACAGACAGGATACTTCAGTGCGAGAATGAAACAAGTGGTACACAATGAGTGAAACTGTCCATAAGTTTATCTTTTTGGTGTAAGTTTTTCCTTTGCGATTATATTATTCGAAAATTCTTTCAAGGTTGGTGACAATGATATATGGGATATAAAACAAGTGATGGGTGCTTTACACAATTAGCCAGGTAGAAGGTGTGGTGGGATATGCTGTTGTTTAACATGCCAGCTGATAAATGCAGGGTGTTGAGATAAGGATGTGCGCAAAGCAGAGGAGGGCAGCTCGATGGAGAGTATATAAATATCGGAGACTCCACATTGATTGTCCTACATCCTAATATCCAAAGGAATTGGCAAAGCATTTTTCACTGCTTATGTTGCCACAGAGCTGCATTGAATTTTTGTTGTTAAATGCAATCTGTATCGTTCCTGACTACCAAATATTCTATCATATTCTCTCCTGAGCATCTTATACTACTTGAGAGTGAACTTGTTGTTTTTCACAAACACTCATTGAGAGCCATAAGAGGTGCTGCGGAGTGTTGACTATAAACTCTCTATTTGCTCACTCTGCCAATTTACAATAGCAGCCTTAGAGAGTTTATACTAGTAAGCCAATTCCAATCATAATTTATGGTATCTGATCTGGTTCAACAAGCTAGCTTATTGGGTGAATAGCAATGACTATAGAATTTAAATATCTTTACAAATCATATTTGTACAATTCAAATTTGAATACATTATCTTGGACTACTTCCTGTAAATGAATTCTTTAGATAGTAAGAAGAACCTAGATAATTGCAGGTGGGAGATCACCAGCTGCTGCATTTGTAAGACAGTGCAGATAATATTGATTACTAATTTTCCAGAGTATAGGAGCAATAGATTTACCAACAGCTAAGAAAACTTACACATATAATTAGAACAAGGGTTACTACATATCATTAGACCCAGCACCGCCAGTGAAGATTGTTGGGGTTTTTGGAAAGGAAAGAGTGGAAAGAAAAGGGTTTAAATGGCAAAAAAGTAAAGAAGAAGTAGTTAGTTGTTAGAAATGATGCATTTGCAGCAGAAGTTAAGCATTTTTGCAGTGGGAAAGTGCAGCAATAATTCAAGAAAGATGGGAAACAGTTGAACAGAGAAGAGGAGTTTTAAATATCAGTGAGGAAACTGGTGGGAAACAGCATGACCTGGAATGACAAGAGGAAAGAGGATGATAGACAGGTAGTCAAATAGTTTGAAAGGAGAATTGAAGGATCCAAGCTATTGATAAGAGAGAAGCATCTGGTGATGCAAAAGAGGGTAAGTGGGAGTGAGTCAACAACTTTTGTATCAGTTTCTAAAATTTGCAACACTCTGGAACTTTGTTGTATACCACTATTTGCCCCATATTTTGACATGTTGAAGTACAACCTAGATGAAAGTACAAGCATGGCAAAGATACACACCATATCCACATACATTACTCAGTCAGTGAAGCCTCTGCTCCTGACAGATATGTACAGACAATGTCAGACTTAATTAATGAGGGAGAGCAATTACTCCAGTTACACCAATGCTACCGCTTGGGATGAATCAGTTCACAAGTTGCATTGAGGGTAGAGACTAGTTCTCTAATTGAGGAAAGCCATTCTAGGAACAATAATGAATCGAGCTCATGGTGTGTGATGGAGATTGAATGGATTGGGAAGGATCATTCCAAAACTTAAACTACCTGAAATGAGCTGACAGTGTGAATTGGAAAGCATTGGATATTAACCAGAAACTGTTCAATGTATATGTATTTTCTGAAGTCTTTGTTGATTTGCCAATTGCTATACTGCTAAACATTAACTCTGAGTACAACCAACAGTCGTTTCACAACGATAACTGGGAATATATTGCCATCGAGACTCGTTGTTAGGGGTTTTCCCTTGCCAGTGGTAATGATACATGAATGCATTGCAGCAGGTGCCTGCAGCTACAACTACGGTAGTATGTATGCAAATCACCTACTCCACGAAGACGACATCATATTTGTCAGCAAACACATGATTAGCAAGATTACACTTGGGCCACATGTCGATCGATTAGTGATAGGTCCGCCCTCACTAGCAGATTCAGTTATGATGACACAATTATGTCGCCATTACTGGGCAGTGAGAAACCCTCAACAGTGCGCAAAATTGTTGGCCAGACCTACTTTACTGTATCTAGCGGGACAACACACAGTTAAGTTGCAATTACCCAGAATTAAGTGTGCAGCAGACAATACACAAAATAGAAGTAAGCGGAATCTGCAAGCCCATGCACTTAGTGTTGGGAACACCTTGAAGCACTTCCCGGTCTACGGATGGTCGAGACCTAAACATGCGATGTCTTAGGGATTAATGACATTGGCTCAAGATATGAGGCAAGAAGCAACCCGGCTGATTGATTTGAGTTAGTATGCATTGCAACGTCACAAGCGTGTCATAATCAATGTTCGCAGAATATCGGTTGGTCGCTGATTCAAAATCTCCGAAGCAACGCTGAATACCCAAATTCAAGGTGAGGCTTTGAATAACCAGGAGTCATGTAAACATATTGCAATAAAGCTTTGATCGAACCATTGGTGGTCATTGTGCCAACTACTGAACACATCGGAAAGCAAGATGTCAATGTTGAAGTTATGAGCTCGCAGATGTGCATTTTGATATCATTATCATAAGGATGGCCCTATAGGGGGCCATTACGTCTCAAACCCACTTATGCATGAACACGATAACGAAAGGGAACTCATGGCACTGTAATTGAGGCACTTCAGATGTCGTCGGGGATAAGCTATCATTCAAATCATTATGGCATTGTGAGATTCAGAAGTCAAGCATGAACTGAGGGTCCGTCTATAAAGAGCACACATTGTTACGCCAATGAAATGGGTAGTCCGACAACCACAAGAGACACCCACCTGCGAGAACGAAGCTGAAATATTATTGTTGTTATCAGTTCTTATTATCATTATTATAACTACGTATATTAGTATTATTTATTAGGATTATATGTGGTTCCCCTGCCCCATGGTTGAGCATAAGATCAATAACGAGTATGACGTCATACTGTGTGCTCTTTATTTATTACTGGATCGCTTCGAAATGCAAGAGCAGTTGTTTGCCACACAGTGTATTTGGTGGCTGGCAAGTATAATCCAGTTTACTGAGATATTCGTTTACTATCGCCATTATAAGATATTCCCTTCAGATTATATTAATAACCTTGTGGTAACACCAATCCCAGATCAAGTACCCGAAGAAATATTAGTTCCAGAATCGGATACTCCTTGACTTGATCTTGCTATCGATCCAGATATTGTGGTGCGTTATTCTCACGAGAAATTGCTTCTTGGGCACTGAATCAATAAGCAAACGAAAATAAATACGACACGTTTGGGGAAAGTGTTTAAGATCACTAAGTATAGTGAACCCTTCATTGAACAACAACAAGAAAAATTCAGAAATCAAAGAAAGAAGCAATGGAGAAGAACGTGTGAGTTTCTTTGGAGCGGAGAATGTAATATAGAGGGAGATTACGCATAAGAGGTAATATTGATGATAGTATCTGAATGCCAGATTTCTCAAGGAGATAATTGAGGAATCAACAATATTATTCAATCACCAAGATTAATCATACAAACGTACAGTTGAATGTTGATTAATCATGGAGATTAAATATACAAATATACAAGTATGATTTTAATCAAAGACCGAGATTATTTATACAAAGTTACAAATACGATAGTAATTAATCACCAAGATTAATTGTACGAACGTACAATACGATATTAATTAATAACCGAGATTAATTATCAAAATATAAAATAAAATATTCATTAATCACTGAGATTAATTATCCAAATGTACAATACAATATTAATTAATCACTGAGATTAGTTATTCAAATATACAATACGATATTAATTAATCACCAGGATTAATTATCCTGAAATATTCAATGAAGGTAATTAGTCATCAGGATGGACTTTATATGTATTGTCAATATTTTTTCACGCCTCGATATGATTTAGTTGCTATATTCTTAGCAGCATCTGATATGACTATAGACATCTGTCCACTTTGCATATACAATCTGTACAGACTTGCAATACGTTTTGTCTGGAGATACGCTTAAGTAATTACAATAAGAACTACGGCCGTGTACCTAGTACTTACTTATTGTATGTATTGATACTTGTGTATAGGTATAGTTAGTTAGGTGGAAGCACCCACATAACACTACTTGAAATATAAATTGGCTGACCAGACTGGTAATTTGAGCTGCCAATTCCATATCAGCAGCCATCTGAGGATCTCTGAAGAAAAATTTGTCAATCTCAAATCAAGCATGGAAACATTCCTCGATAATGTGTGGATGAAGAACCCAGTGAGCCGATATTGGGAAGATGATGCAGAATTAGAGGCTAAGGGTTCAGGATTCAGTATGGAACACCTCTAGATCCTCAATAAGATATGTAATGATGTGCGGAGACTGGGAGAAGTCAACATTGAAGTCCACTAACTGAAGTCATGGAATAAGTAATACAACATTGTTGCAAGCAGGTAGAGCATGGCAACAGGAATGACAATGATGAGATATTACAATTGCCATACAACACCTGAGGGAGTTTGGTGGTTTGGACTGACATTACTTCAATCAAGCAGGCTATCTTCAAGCAGAAGTCCTCCAAATCCCTAATTTTCCTCTTCTGCAAAAAACTGACATAGTGCAGTGTCACAGTGGTAGACTTGATGCTAGTCAGTGAGTACTCTATAACATCACAGAAATTACTTAGCAGTCAGGGACAAATTGACTGGCAATGCAACATGGATTAAAGCTCATGGGCCCAATAGATGGAAGCCGACTTAAGGTGTTTATCCCATGCCAGAAAGACACCTTAGTTGCTGGAACATGTAAATGCCTCACATCACACAACAGGAGAAATTAGAATTATTGGAGGCAGAAGTACTAGCATGCCACAAATATAAGAAAGAAGGCATATGTATTGAGTTCAAAGGAAATACTCGCAGCGACAATTGTAGGGGGGATGGCACGGGGGAGGATATGGTAGGGTGTATAGTGGAGATGCACCGATTGAACATCACATATCTGGTACCTGTGGAAAACCGATCAAAATAATCATGGGGAGGATGTATAAGCAAGAGTGGCAATCTATTGCATGGACCAAAACAATGCAAAGGGCAATGAGAAGAAAGAAAACGAACAATAGAGCGAATAACAAGATTGCGATAGTACAGTCAGGGAAGAACAGCTGAGAGTTGTGGTCTGTCATCTCGACCAGAATGGAAACAGCGAGAACAAATGTGACATGATTTAGTGCACAGAAATGACTAATACAAAAACATCAATATGCAAACCATTAAAATTTAAAGATATTGAACTGTAATAATGAAGTGAATATATGAATTAATGTGGGAAGAAATATCCCTATTAGCTGAATTGCACCCAGATTACACACCAATTTACTCCCAGTCTCTCTGAACCCACTAGTAACTTCAAGATATAACTATTGGCAACTATTAAATCCAGGGGGACAAATTTCACCACAGAGAATAGGAAAGAAAGGATATGATATACCCAACCACTCAGTGGAAGCAGTAAAGATGAAAAGCAACAAGTGAGATAATTATAATGAAATATAAACAGAGTACACCAGGGATACTGGGAACTACATAGAGACTGAAAGAAGTGGGAATTAGCACTGGATACCCCTCCAGGGTTATAAAGAGCTTTCCCCTCAAATGTACCTTAGGAAAGAAAGCCCAAGTACTGAACATTTTCACTCTGATCATGTATAAACCACAGTACCAAATACTTTCATCTCTACCATATCCAATAAATCATCGCCAGTGAGATGATGTTTATTACCATTCATTACATTGTAGATGAACTCAGGAACACCATGGATTCCAAAGTCTATTTAGCTACTACCACTTCCACTATAATTTTCAATGGTACTTCAGCTACCACCACCACAACCAACACCACCACAGCCACCACCCCTTCTTCTATAATCAACATAGCCAACACCACCACAGCCAACACTACCACAGCCAACACCACTACACCCATCAACACAGCAGCCACCACCTCTACAGCCACCATCTCTGCAACCACCACCATTGCCATTACTATACATACCTCCTCCCCAAATGTCTCTACTCTCCCTAGGAATCCTTCTCTGGTATCTCTTTTATGAGAAACATTTGCCAAACTAATCAGTTTCTTCATCTCAAATAGAACTACCAGATCAGTTTAAACTGTGGTGGTGATTGCTGCTTAGCAGGTCACCCCCCATGGTAAAATAGAGATATGGCTCAAGGTCTATCACTTCTCAGGTGAGTTACCGATTTCAACAACACTTTGGCTAGGTGGCTATCAAATATAGCAAGAAGAAATCTAGATTAAACGAAGTTAACATACAAATGGTACACAGACTATCTATTTGCCTTTCATAGCTCTGGCATAGCACAAACAATACTCAATCAGCACCTCTCCACCCAGAAGAGGAAGGTATAAACAATTGAACAGATGGGTGGTCTCTGGCAGCACAATCCCAGACTTAAGATAATCCAACTCAATTGAAATAGAAGTAAGAAGTGGCTGCATTTAACATTGAATGGCATCTAATGAATCAGGAAACCCAATTTGGCAAAGTGATATCTGAACTACATATATGTTAACTACCTGCTCAAGCTATTCTAACATTGAAAGTCAGCATTGTGTTATGCTTCTGGAGACTTCCATCAAGCTAAAATGTGGTGAGAGAATGTTTACCCTTCACTGGAAACAAAAGTCAATATTAAATTCTTGGGCTTGAAATCGTTCTAGAGTTTACTAATGCCACATAGATATTACCCTGGCATGGATAAACATGATCACACCAATCTACTTTATATCATTTCATCATCAGTATTGCCTGAATTCTCTGAAAACAGTAAGCTGCTTTTACTGCCATTTCCATCAACCAAGAAAATTGAAATGGAAAACAATGGAACAAATATTGTGCAGTTGTTGATGGATCTGGCCAAGCATAGGTCTGAAGTTAGATCTGACACTACCACCACTAAATAGATCGTATCCAATGAACAAGATGGTATGCTTACCCCCACTACTAGGCTGCCACCATCATCAAGAAATCTGCAACTTCGGTTCCAGCTGAAATGAACTCAGTACGCCCACAAATCAACTATCTGATTGCAAAGAGATGGGTACTCCGATGCCAGACCAGTCTGCCTCAGTTTGCTGCAGAAGTATAATATCTAATAATATTACTGAGGATGGAGATTACATAAGTGAGAGGTAATTTTGGCTCAGCCTCTATCCAGCCTGCCTGACAATGTTGGATGATCAAATAAGAATACTGGCACACCATGAGAGAAGACTGGGGAACAAAGCTGTACCCATCTTCCAATAAGCAGTAAATAAACATTCTAAATTGTTCTTAGACACTGATGTACAAATTGCAAAAGCCATATAGAGACTGTATAGGAAGCTGGTTCAATTGGATACTCAGCTAGACAATATCTCCTACCTCACATGAGGCCATTGGCAACAGAAGGAGGTTACTAAGATAGCCAGGAAATAAGGGGTACAAAACAAGGGAATGTTTAGTGAGTGGATATTTCTTCATTTGGGTTTTGGGTATGTGATTTTGTGTGGGTTTATGTTATGCTTATCTCGTTTTGGGTATTCTTACACTTATTGAAGTATGGGTATAGGCGAATATGGGCAAGAGGATGTGTGCTTCACACAATGGACAAGTATGTAGTTGTGGTGGGAAATTGTATTTCGCACCAATGGTACTCAGCTTGGCAGGAAATAACTGTGGAGGTTGGGAGGGAGTTGCACATAGAGATGAATGGGAAATTGAGGTGGATTGGATAATGGAGAGTATATATATAAGGGAAACTCTGGACTAGATAGCCATTATCTCAGCTGATATTCATTGGAATGTAGATTGAAGGTTTCCAAGCATGTGAATTCATGGACAAGAATTGAGTTGTTGGAGATCGACACAATATGTGGATCTTCATTGCCAGGTGTCCTAACACATCATCTCACCTTGCGCCTACTGTCAATACACCAAATCAGCTTTTGTCCTGAGAAATACCTTTGGATGCTGTAAAACATGCAGTGGGGTATTGACTATAGGCTCTTTGTCTTCTGGCTCCACCATTTCAATATAGTAGTCTTGGTGGTACAGGTAGTTGGTTTCTTTACTATGGTGATCATAATATTTTATTCATTGATCTGTGTCATTTTGTCTGTAGCACTCTTGCAAGTGGTAGTATCAACTCTCAGTATTTGTGTAGTCTCAATCAGATTCATCAATTGCTCTGCCATATTATACTCACTGTTGTTCTTTTCCATTATTCTTGGTATTGGCAGTGGCAGTATCTAGCTCATTTCATGGGATGGAAGAAGTAGAAGTGTTTCTGAGTTTGAGGGAAAGACAAATATTTGAATAGTAAGAAGTTAACTGGGCTTATCAGGGTTGGCTGTACTCCAGGTAAACCAAAGTGGTATTACTCACCACTGGTACCATTTTTGGCTAATCGAACTATAGTTAATTCCTTCTTTCCATACAAAGAACCAGTTATATACGCACTTTGCAGCGTGCTGGATGTTGTTGAAAGTAAACCACATATTGATTCAAAATTTCCGGTTTGACATATTAAGACAGATACTATGAATGCAATTGAGATGTTGTGTAGCCAACAGATGATATTCTGATTAAGACTGGCAATTTTGGCAAGTTAAAATTTCTTGGCAGTTCTGTTAATACCGTCTGCAAGATTCTGCTATTTGCGAAAGTGCTGCCAAAGGGCTTGCAGCGTTATCATTGCTTGAATTTTTTATTGGGATGCAGTAGTGCTGAATGACAAACATTCTAACATTGTTTGAACTATTATCAGATATTAGGTTGTTATTGTACCACTTGTAAGATACTTCTCATAGTCTATGCAGCTTTCTGTGAAGATTAATACCCATGAAATCTGTGATTTGGCAGTATTTATTATAACCAAAGAAGCTGTAGATCTCAATAACACATTTTGCCTTTCACAAGCAGGTGACCACTAAAGTAGCAATCTATTTAACTCTGTGTATTGATCTGAAAGGGCAATGTGGGAAGACGTTCTTGCAGGATTGTGCCAACATGTGCGATGAAATCGATTCTAGGAACTGATAGCCAATAAAAGTAGAAAAATTTGAGAACATATGTGGTGGTGGTGATGACTCTGGTGGTGGTGTCAGCAGATGACTTGTGGTATGTTGTAATTATTATACTAAAACAGAACTTTGCAGTATGCATGCAATCTATAACTACTACTGCAATATTATCAATCGAAGTAAATATTATGTTGTTAGGTAATTATCATTGTATCTCATCGAAATTGAAATATTGCGTACGGTTAGTGGTATATACAGCGAGTTAAATGAAACACTACAGTGGCTGTCTATCCTTAGAACCATGTATAGGGAAAGCTCAGTTTCTACCTGAAGGGGTTGCTATAACCAATTTCCTTATTATTCAGTCTCCAAGTAGTTTTTGATTTGTGTAGTATATTCCTCTCATATTTTTGTTAAAAATATCTTGCTCTATTTCCTGTTCCTTCTGGATATTAACATGTAATTGATCATATCTTACTTATTATTTCTGCTCAAGCTGGTGATTGTGCTGTTCTTAACTGGGGTAGTTGCCAACTCTATTATCTTGAGGTGACCAGAGGGTTATGGAAGTAGGATTGCAATCTTTGGTATAACATACATACAATTCAGCCAATAGGAATGCATTGTCCCCATCAAACTTGCAAAGCCATTCAATCATATGGTTTTGATACCTTCAGTCGTTAACTCCTGTGTTTGGTACCCTCTCCTTTCAATACCTATGTGCCATGGATATTATTGATCTCAGGATAATGGTCATTCTGGTTCATTATCTGAGTCTTCAACTGGTGCTGGATGTGGTGTGTTGCATTTATCCACCAATACGTTACACCTTGCTATATTCTTTATCAGCTGCCATCATTATTTCTCTAAAACTTTCCACTGACCTGTATACATCAATCGTCATTAATGTATTTATAACCAGCTACTGTTTCAACCTCAAATTGCTTAAATTTCTTTTATTGTTCCTTTTGAATAATGGTAGAAATACCAATACATTGATTAACATTTATATCACTATTGCCAAGAATGATTGTCTAAAGCAAGCTACCATCGATCTGGCCATTGAGCTCTCCTCTATATAGCTCTTCAGTTTGATGATTTGCAGACTGTGGATAGTTTTTGTGATATTGTACTGTCTTCACTTAGGATTTTGTTTGGAGGCATGAAACAACTGTGCCTTGGAATTGTATATATGAGCCAAGTTGCCAATTTTGAGGTCTTCTATTTTGTGATTGGCTACTTGATTGATGTAATATTTGTTAGTATCTCTTTACTCCTTGGGGTAGTATATGGCAATATCAATATCTTCTATGCCTTGCTTAAACTGGGAGCAATAGTGCTGTGTTATTGAAATCTTATATCCAGTTTACTGAATTGCATGTTATATTCTCTAGCTCTTGTAAAAGTACCGAATTCTGGCTAAATATATTGTAGAAGATCAAAAATCTAGATGTATGGCTGATAGTAATTATGTAAGCCAAGGATAAACCCCGGTTGGTAATTGATTGAAATATACTTTTGTTTGTCTGGATATAGCGCAAGTATCAGTTGTACCTCTAAAACTACTGATAGTATGAAGGCAAATATAGCTGCAAGTGCCAATGTATGAGGACAGCTACACCAGGAAAAATTACCATGGATGATGGATGGCACATAGAAATGCTGATATTGGGCTAGTACAGTACCATATATATTTGCATGGCACTATGAGGTCCAATGGACATGCACATTGACTTGATTACTACAATAGTATTGCAATTGTATACACTTGATACCGTACATCATGCTGCATTCATGAATCCTGAATCCAACTAGTCAAATTCACATCACTACACAATTCTCATTGCCCTGAAGAGTAAACTTGTGATTGCAATCTATTGAACACTCGCAGTCTGCTTGTCTACATGCACCTGAGTGAGCTCTAATAATGCGCACATGTGTACTCTGAGTAAGTTTCTGATTACACCTCCCAGTCTGTTTCCAAGTACACATCTGAGGACAATCTCAAGTACACATTCAATATTGCTCTCCAATTCTTTTGCAACAACACTCGATGGCAAATTGCCGGCCCACATCGCTGTATTCTGTTCAGGAAGTAATTTCCGATACATTGCAGTACACTTGATGTATATTTCCAAGGACAACGTCGAGTACACTCCAATCAACAACTAGAAGTATACTCTACAGTACAACTCTAAGGAAGCGCCCAAGTACACCTTGGAGTATGCTCTCAAGTTTACTCCTGAGAATGCTTCCAATAAACCGCCCCTTGCACCTGATTGTACACTCCGAGCCGGCTTCACTGTACATTCCCTAGTAAGCAGTCCCAATTTTTCTATGTACAACTTCGCGTATATTCCCAAGTACACTGCAACATCTGCTCACAAGTTTGCTCCCCATTGCACCTGATGGTATACTCCCAGCCTGCTTCATACTATGCATGTATGTATGCTCCCAAGAGACTGCCAAGAAACCTCTGACTACACTTGCATGTGCATTTTAGGGTACCCTCCGAAGTTTGCATTTCCAAGTTGCTTTCAAGTACAGTGCCAAGTATGGTCCCAAGCACACTCCCAATGGCACTCAACAGCACACTCCCAGCCTACTGGGAACTACACACCTAACAACACTCTCAAGAAGCAAGACACTCTCAAATAAATTCAACTATAAGCTTCCATGGATTCTCCTGTGTACTAGATCTGGAGACATGCTGAGTAATAGGGACAAGCCACCACATGGCATAATGAAGTTGGAGTGTAAGGGGAAGTGATTGGCAGGCAGTGTGTGGTGTGGGGCAAGTGGAGAGTGCGAGACAGTGTATTGTGGCTGGAATCATAACATTGGTCATGATTAGAGTCTATACCTTACGTATAGCTCAGCCAGTGGCCCAGTGTAACAAGATCTCACTCTACCTCATGATTAAGGTGTTGACAATTACAGCCTTAGATTCTGCTCAGGAGGTAGAAAATTAGATTTTGGGGATAGTTGATCTCTGACTGAGATTTTCAGGTGGAATCTGCTTTCCATTTTCCATTGACTGTTGTTGTTGTATGTGTGTCAATTTGTCCCAGGGCTGATGTTGATGATTGCAACGGCTATGGCAAAGGCAATACCAATATACATTGTGTTAGTGATGGTGTTGGTAAAGGTGATCATATTACCTAAAGTGCTTAGACAAGTAGGATGGCTATGTCCAGGTCAGTGTCAAAGCTTATATCGACCTAGAGTGTTCAAGTAGCCATTGCTTTGACAAGCTTAGAGTTTTCCATCGACCTAAAGCTTTCCATACAAAATGGTACTTTATCTGATATATGGCTCTCTGAAGTGCTGCTCTTTCAAGCATGGCTCTTCCAAATTGGCTCTCAGGAACACTTTCAAGCAGGCTCTCATGCAGGCTCAAAAAGCAGGCTCTCAGGTTGGTTGTCAAGCAGACTCTCAGGCTGGCTCCCAAGCGGCAACAGGAGAATGCTTGCACTGAGTGTGTACAGATCCAGTGAAGCCTGCAGGTAGTAAAGACTGGCTGATATTTATTGGCCACCAGCTGTAAATGGTACCATAGTCCTATAGCAAGAGGTTTGTAGACCAACTATAGATGACTGTAGATAGCACATCATACAGGAGTCTACAGAAAGCTTGCTATGAGCTCTACATGTGTACATGGGTGCATAACCTAGTCTATAGTCAATTTGCACTTCTGTTAATGTAGGAAAAGATTGCAAATGTAAACACAAGTGAGTTTAAAGGTAAGTTGAATAATCAGTTATTCAGTATGAATCTTAGTGCCCTAGCAGTCTCTCAGATACACTGGCTCCTATCCAGCCTTGAACTAAATGTTCTCAGTACATTATCTTTGTTGTGAAATGCTGACCCTCTTGGTGTCTACAGCCTGTACAAGAGATGGAAACAAAAGGAAACAAATCTGAGGAATCTAACAACAATTTCACACAGATAATCATATCAATACATAAGCACAAGGACTGGTCAGTATAGCTTTGAGTAAAGTTTTAGTTGTTTTGGGCTACAGGAAAATACTACCCCCTTTGGCAGATGGTAGAAACTCTTTCCGATAACAGTTGTACCAAGCTCAGGTTAAAACGAGAGAATAAGAAACAAGGAGAGAAACAAGAAAACGTCTATATGTGATCCCATCATTGCTATCTCCAATTCTGAACCCACACTCCACTGACTATTCACATGACTATGTCATATATTCTGCATAGGTAATTGTGAGCATAGTCAGGCTGGTACTGTTTGCACTCATGAAATGACACTGATAGGACCTTCAGCTGTTGGTATTATTTGTAGACATCAATAATTATCATATGTATAGGTTAGTTTTGTGTACCTGTACCTCATTGATGGTTATTTAACACATGAGCTTCGCATTCGATGGTTGAACTTACGATATTCAAGCATCATTGTGCTGGCTATGATCGGTGCATGTTCTGGAATGCATAATATACGTGTAACAGTTATTGGCAGTTTGTGTTGTCTTATTGAGGGTCTTCTGCAGTCCTCTTCAGTATGTATAACTTTGTATGAAGGTATATATATTTATCTACCCTTCACTGGAGATATAGGCTGCAGTGGTACCGTTACACATGACAGTGAGTGACTACAGATGGAGAAGTATGTGGTAATATACTGGATACAAATCTGAGTGGTGTGGTGGTGACCTACACACACCGACATGTACCCTGCCTTGAGTCCTGGATTGCTGTTACATTACCCCACTGTTCATGTGCATATCATGTGGGCTGTGAAAACCAGTCTAAAGGAAGAATAGATGGCAAGGGAAATAGGAATGAAACAATCACTCTATGTAAGCAATTGTACAAACCCATATGTCCTACCACTGATTGTTACAGCATATGGTGATGGTTCAGCAGATCAGGTGCCAGGGGAATCCCCACATCCATTGCTGGGTTGTAAAATCCTGCGCTGAGGCCAATTATACTAGGCCAACATCCAATCAAAAGAGCAGACAATGAAGAAACAGGAGAAAAAATGAAAAAACCCAAACTGCATCCATGAGCTCCATATCGCAATATCCAGTTGTATTCTTCCACTTCCATAGCAGACCAATCTGCTCATATTGAAGTACATCAACCACGTCTCAGTCATTTTCAATATTGCCCGCTTCATCCAATCCATTGCAGATGTGGATGTAGCTGGCCGACCAAGTGAGGTAGTGCGGCTTCCAATTGAGCCTTCTAGAGTCAAGTATGCCCTTAAATTCCCATTCCACAATGACTTCAACTATGTCCTGATGAGGTTAGGAGGATGGTCGACATAGATCCAGTGGTGTATCATGTTTGAGAAGGGTAATATGGAAAACCATGTAATTCTGCATAGCACCCAGCAAGTCTAGTTTGTATCTTTTGTTATCAATAATCAAACTAACTGTATATGGTGCGGTGTACTGATTATTAAGCTGCTTTGAACGCTGCCATGTTGTTAAAGTTCAGGTTGCAAGCCATACAGTGTCTCCAATCTCAGAAGTCATGCCTTCCGACTGGCAAGCTTTATTTGCTTAGCTTCAGCCTGGATTATGTTTTCCCAGAGAATCTGGTAAGTCTATTCCATGTTTGCCATCTGCCAGTTTGCTTGTGCCTGTGATTTGATACTGGGAGCCTTGAGCAGCTTCATTGGCATTGTAGAATGGGAGTTGTAGATCACCCAGAATGGTATCATCAGTGTGGCATGGTGGATGGATGCATCATACACATATTCCACCTGTGGTTACAGTTTGAACCGGTTGTCATACTTGTAGATGTGACAGGTTTGGAGGTAATACTCTATGCCTTTGGTTGACCACCAGGTCTGGACTTCTGCCTGCAGGAGAAATGCAGTTGGGAGTAACTGAGTGAGACCAGAGTGGGAACAAACCCCATCTTAAAATGGACTTGTGATCCCTTCGCAGTGAGCAGTGGTAAAACCACATGGTGTGTGATGGATGCAAATGGTGTGATGAAAAAATACCCGTGCTAGCTCTGGCAAATCAATGTTCCTTTGGCAGGGGGAAAAAAAATGGCTGTGTAGTCAGATTGTAGACAAGCACCAGGAACCCTGTGTATCCTGATGGTGTTGACTGTGCCTAGGAGGTGACACAATCTATGGCAAGTTCCTCGAGGGATGCAAAGGTGGTGACAGTGGCATGCTTAGTGAAAACCATGTATAATATAATACTTTGATTCAGTGACACAACATCCAGCCGGCAATCAATGTCCCTATCCCTGTGTGTATCCTAGGCCACTAATAGTCTCACAATATTACCTCAGCATGCCGCAGGGCTATAAAGTAACCATATTAGGTTTTGTCATGGTAATGGCTGGTCACTCTATTTTGGAGTGCTATGGGCCCATAAATCATTCTCTCACAAGTCAGAGGGCCATTGATTGACCTCCATTGGTTCCCATCTGCATTTGAAATATCCCTCAAGTTCAGTGGTATTTGTGAGACCCAATGGTCATTTTCTTGGGCTGCCATACTTTCCAGTAAAAGATCACCATATGATTCAGTGATGGTGATTTCTGCTAAGGTGGCCAGGAGCCTTGTCATTGTTCACTGATGGCCAATCTCATAGTCAGATCTTCTGGATGGTCTATCCACTTGGTTCTGATTGTCTTCCAGGTATTTAATATCAATTTTGTACCAAGAGAGAATCACCACCCATCAAGTCTTCCGCTGGGAGAGCACATTTATTCTTTGGAAGTACTTGAGAAGGTTGTGGTTGCAGTGAATATAGATCTTATCATTTGCTCCCTCGAGATAGTGGCAACATTCCTTCAGAGGTTCAACACATGATATTTGCATTCAATCATACAGGGCATAGTTCAATTCACTACTTGGGCACTATGGAATATAGATGTTGACCGGCCAGATCATCCAGAAGGCATCATTTTGTTTGAGAATGCCAGTGATTCTGAGATACTTGCATCATGCAGCAGACTAAGTAACTTTGGATATAAAAATGCTCGAGGATTGGTGTATCAGTGAAGGCCCTTTCTTATTTTGGCAACATCAGTTTGGCATCCTGAGTCCATTCCCATTTCAACTATTCAGATGGTATGGATATCGCTGGTTTCATCAGATGGTCTGATATCAGCGTTTTAACCGTAACATATTGTCTGATAAACCACTGGTAGAAGTGTGTGAGCTGAAGAAGAACCATTACATCCCAAATGGACTCTGAGGTGGGACAGTCCTCAATCTTTCATAAAAGCTCCTACTCCATGCCGATTCCATTCGGGACAATGAAAAATCCAAGACTACTGGCAGTAGGAACTGCAAAATGACTCATTTCGGCTGTGCTCTAGAGACTATGTTCTAGTAGTTGTTTCAACACATTCTGTATCTGCTCTGTGTGCTCCTCCCAATTGGTCAAGTCAATCAGTAATTCCTCTGTGTAGCATACAGGGAAGACATCGATGTAATGCTATAAGCAGTCGGTAAGAAATGCGTGGAAGGCAGTGGGGGTATTTGTGAACCCAAACTGCATGACTTGGTACTCAAACTTATGGTACTGGGGGCAAAACGCAGTTTTCTGCTGAGTACCTTCCTTCATTTGGAAGAGGTGAGGGGTATTCCTCAGGTCTAGTTTCATGAAGATTCAAGATCCATGCAATCGGTTATGTATTGTAGAGCTCAGTGGGAGAGGATATTGATTCTCCACCATGACTATATTCCAGGCTCAGTAGTCCACACACAGCTGCAGTCAACTGTTCTTCATCTTGGCAAATAGGATCAGTGCTGCCACACTTGAAGACAACCACTGTATTCATCCATTGGCTGATGTGTGTCAGTGTAGGTCATGAGAGTAGTCAATTTCACATCTGGAAGATTGTACACTCTGGCCGATGGAGTAATGATGTGTGGTTCTAGATCAATTGCATCGTCAATTGGCCAGTGTGCCGCGAGAGTTTCTGCCATATCATTGCGCAATTCATCCACATAGTCCTTGTATCTGATGGCGATATCACCTCCAGCATCAGTAGTTTTATTACATCTCCCAGCAACTGTGCTTCAGTCTTTCTCTAACTCAGGATGTGAGAAGATGAGGGTGAAACAGAAACAGAGACCAGCAGATCAAGCTGTTTGCGCAGAAGTGAGCCAAACCCTTCTAGTCCCATAACCTCCCATTGTGACTCAGCAAGCTGGTAGCCGTCATTCACACATACTAAACCTAAGTTCCACTCCTGTCACAAGGACTGCCACTGCTCCCTGCTTGCCAGTCTATTGCTTGGGTTGATTGTCTCAAACTCACCTTGATCATTCAAGATAGTGACCACCATAGGCAATTCCAGCTGTCCACTGCATTCCCTGATTTGTAGGCTGAATGTCTTGAGGTCTAGTTGCTGGTTAGGAGATTATTAAATGTGGTTGCAATGAGAATTTCAAAATCTGCAGTAGGACTATCCTTACTGCCCTCCGTTGGATTGTGATCTAGATCCAGAAGAATCTCAAACATTAAGTTGATGATCGGAATACTCCCATCAATATCTGGTAGCTGTATGTATATTCTGTTATCATTCAGACCTTTGCACTACTGCACTATGGAATCTAATCTGAATGCCTCCCAGTGGCCACTTGCAGTTGGTAAAAATGTCAATCAACTGGTAGCCCAGTTGATCTCCGGGTTGTGCGCCATGAAAGAAGGTAAACCCAGCACTAGATTGCATGCCCTCCATGGTAGCATCAATGCCTCCTGATCATACCTATTAGCTAATTGATCCACATATTGGGCTGTCATGGCTGTCTGGTGGATCTCTCTGACAGGCGTGATATCCTGACTCTGAACAGTTTGAGTTGTGATGTGTGCTGCATGGTAGGGTAGTCCAGGTCTAGTGAGAAGTTGTGGAGTACTGAAAATGCTTGTAGTACTGCAATCAGTAAGTGTTTGAATTTGCTGCAATTTGCTCTGTTGATTTTGTATCCAAACTTTGCAGAAAATGTTTTAAGAATTCTGCTTTGCTGGCATGCAAAATTATTTACTTGATATGAGAGCTTTCAGGTTCACCTCAACAATCCTTGGACTGAATTCAATCTGAAGGTATCGAATATCTTCTAGTATTGGGTTCAATGCCCTCAGATGTGACGGCCACATATGATGCTCCACTTCATCCTTCTGCTGTTGCCAAACCTAATACCTGCAAAGCTTAGCTGGGTGATGGTTACTGACCATTAAAGGTGTGCTGGTACTTGCGTCATTCGCAATCACATGGAGTAGCAATGTCATTGAGTATGTTACCACAGGTGTATTTTGTTATCTGCACCATTCTGTCATAGGGTTACCTCCTGTGATATATTTCTTTCCTTACCTTTGAGTTTCATGATGTTCAAGCGAGACCAAGGGTGCAGGAGTGCATTTATCATTACTTTCCGACTTCGAATTGTGTGGCTTCGGTGTTTTGGCTGGCACAGATATCCGTGGTTGGATGCTGTTTCTCTTGGGGCCATTTTGAAATCATTCACCTGCCTGCTGTTGCTGTTGATTGGACTGTGTCTGATGTCACCGCTTGCAGTCCACCATGAACGTCAGATCTGTTGCTCAATGGAAATGTTCTTTGATCCATTCAAATTATCCTTTCATTGGGGTTATGTACTTGATCGTGGACTTGAATCAATACAATATTTGACTCCTTGGAATTTGATAATGTCTCTTGTTGCCCTGTACGAGTCATTCCACTGCTGTCTAATCTGCTTTGAATTGATGGGTGTAGACTCTCACCTCATTATTTGCTCCTTGGTGGAAGTTGATGTTACACCTCATTGCAGTGTTGAATGTTCAGTTCTTATTGGCCTACTCTTTCTGCATTTCTTTCAACAAGATCGAAAAGTCACCCAGGCAGGGGTATGACTCTCTCCATCGATTTCGAAGCCACTCTACTCGAGTGGTCTTTTGTGTCTGTCTCTCAGCTGGGCCTGGGTGATTGTTCCATGGGCGGAAAGATCTCGAAGCATATTTAACTTTGTTAGAATCTCCATATGGGAGTATGTGTGTGTACAACTGGAAATTGGACTGTAATTTGGTATCGATGTTAACAAGCTCCTTTGGTCTGCCATAGTCCTATTCTGAATCGGTCACATCGTAGATTTTCATTGTTGTTGCTAGTGGCTGAATATATTCCATGTGGTGTTCCCTGGGGGCTTTCATCGATTCAGCAGTCTGATCGCATAGTGGAGCATCTTGTTGAAGAGTACAATGGAGTATCCTTTGCTGTTGCGGAATCATCAATGACTAGGCTGCCATCTCAGATTGCGTGAGAGGCTTTGCTTGGAGCTCAGCCTCAATCAAGCTATCACCTCCTCCATGGCTCAGGAGATTTTCCATGTGTATCATGATTTCTTCATCATGTTGATACTTATCATTTCAGCTGTAATTCTCCGGAATCAAGAAGACTTGGCAGTCGAGAATAGAAGTTACTCGGCCAAGAGGAGATCAGTTGTTTTCCATGCTTAACTATTATCTAGCTCAGTGCAATCAAACTCAGATATCTTTCTGAGGATCCAGAGTAGATGGTTTATCACAACATTGCCACATAAGCAATTAGGCTTTATTGGTTGTGTCATTTTCTAACGATAAGGGTCACTTTGGTGCACCCTTCTGAGCACAATGTATTCGGAAAGTGGACCATAGCAGAGAGTCTTATGGAACTTTCACCGATGCTTGACTATTGATATATGGTAGAGTGCTATAGTTGCACACCAGAGCATAAGAGTATGTAAGTAGCAGTAAGGTATAAGATATTCAAAACTGATCACTGCACAGTTGCAGTAACCAACTTATAGTGGCGCTTACCCTACCTAACATTGTGTGGTGCTGTTACAGTGTTGGTCTATGTAACGCAGCCAAACTATGTCTCAGTAAAAGTTGGATCAACTTTGCAGTTAATGTTGTTAGACAGAGTCTTTATAATGTATATTTTTATATGGCTTTGGTTTAGTGCAGGCAGCTACTATATAGAATATGTGTTATCCCAGACTTAGACAACATTACATTAAGTGTCTCAAATGGTATTTTGCAATAGGTTATGAGCAATGGTGCAACCACAGTCTGGATACTAAGATTCAACCACGATCAAGTTGAGTTGAAAGTTGAATTCCATACCTTCCTATCTGCTCTGCTGCGGGGTCCCAGAGATATTGTCAATGAATCTGCAATTAGGACACCATATGGAATCCAGATGACTATTCAATAGTGATGATGATTTGTCCCTTGGATAAAATCTCACAGCTAAAGGCTTGGAGAGTAAGAATGGTGGGAGTATTGAGGTCTACATGTATTCGAGATTGGGGCAACATAATGAGTCAGTGACAGGTCCCATTCAGAATGTGCGCTGAGAGCAGTTTGATTAGAGTACAAGATTGGTTCTGGTCAATCTCAGAACAGCCAGTGGTAATACAACAAAAGATTGCCATACAGTATGTTATTTGGATAGTATATGAGAACTGCATGGTCAATAAATCACAGGTGATTGTGAAATATCAGCAGATATGCAAGAAATCTCGGAAGGGTAATGCTTGGTATCCACCACAAGAAAGTTGTGCGAATGTGATTTGCAATGAAATACTGAAGAGAGTGGTAGTCGCAATTGTGGCCAGAAATCCACACAGTTAGAGAACTCCTCTACTGTAAGGATGAGGAAACATTATTAGATGCTTTATAGTGTGTACCTGTGACCCAAAATCTTCAATTCCACCTATGCAATTCCTCTCCCCAGAAGGTGAATTAAGGGTAACTATAATCCATTGGAATGAGTTTCCAAGGGTTGGCTAAGAAACAAGAGCAACATTAGAAAAGCATCCCTAATTTCATTACCAACAGATACACATTCGTATACACATGTAAATATCTATGGTCATACAATCAGTTATAAGCACTGGCTTATACATTGCAAATCGTAACCGAAACATGTACTTCAATTGTTGAATGGATGTCAATATGGCCACGCAGATAAACAACTAATTTCAATACCAAGGGAGTTATCAACTCCTTCAGCAACACCAACACAGACACCAGCAGCACATCTAACGCTGACACCAACACTAATACCAAATCTGATAATAACTTCACAACTACCCATATCTGGGACAAATATGCTCAGTATGGGAGTTAATGACATTTTCACTGGTTGGAACAGTTCGTTCAATAAAACTCTTCGCCTTGTTGACAATCTGACAATTCTGTTGATTGTCAATTATGATCGTGGTTTTGTAGCAGTGTGATCTTGATATCTAATAATCATTTGCCCGTTTCAATAATTTGTAACAAGATTCCGTTAGGCTTTCACCACGTCTGGAAACCATCTGATATCAGCATTGCGAAATATTCTGAATGGTTCTCTGTCTTGCGAATACTGCAAAACACTCAGCATTTAATCCTACTGTAATATGAGATGGTTTAAAATGCTGATGCTGTGCTGTACTACTATGGGAATGCCTTATTATAACGTGTTCTACCGGATGATTTCAGAATCAAACTGAAACATGCTCCAACAGCTCTGCTTGGTCTGTGAATATCCTGATCACCTATCGATTCAATTATAATGATGGCCCGCCCTCAAGCCAGTGTCCATATCGACTTATGTTTGTTTTATCTTGATTGCATTCTTAGTTCTAGTCCTAAGTTAAAGCTCAGAAATAATAAAAACAAATCTTTCATCGTGAACATATGATTTTGACTTGCACTTAGAGTTCACACACTCGTCGGCATTAACCATATGTATTCTAATACTCTGTATTTGAGTTAGAAGCTATTCTTGTAGTTCACAAATAACAAGAATTTAACAAAAGGGTGAAACCGATACATTGAACATTCCCGAAGTGAAATATATCCCATATTGTAAAAACCTAGAGCAATTGAAAGCCACAGGTATCCATGAGTGCAGCTGAATAATAATGGAAATAATATGCATACCAATGTGAATTGAAGTAATATTACAAAGAAATTGAATATTAAATTTACTACTCAAATTTTAATACAGTAATGATAAGTAACAATCAGTTGCACATATACTTCCTTGTGTATATTCTTGTTATATTTGGGTAAAATTGCATCTTTTCAATAGCTATAATATCAGTAACAAGATTTATACGATATTGTATCATACAATGATCTCGAGGTGTTTAAGACCTACACTGTTGTTCCCCGCCAGCACAACAGTTGCTGTGTTTCTGAATTCTGAGATTAACTCCTTTTACCAACAGTCTGCAACCATCTCTCATATACTCTGAATCTGTGCTTATTCCCCTGGCCACCAGCCAAGATATTCTGTGACAATTACCACTAGACTATACTAAATTTCCTTTCTATAAAAATCCAAAATATCCATCTCCACTTACTGCAATAAGTGACTAAAGATTAACCATTTGAGGGGTTTATTGGACTGGTGCAGAAATCGATTCTAAAACTGCTGATTTCTTCCCCTCAATTTTTGATCTTGGTTTATATTTTCAATTATCAGTACTAATCAATTGTGTTTCACAATATACTTTCCCTTCTGGCATACCCACTCAACTTGTATACAGCTCTTATTTACGATCTGTTCTGCACTGTACCCAATAACACCTAGACAAGTTATTTATTTTCATTTTGTCTTTACTGTACTACTGTATCAGAAAAGAGGTATTTTTTGTATCTTATTTAACATGCTGGATTTTCTTTGAAGCTGTATCTTTTGGCCACATTGCATTTCCAAGATATTTGTCTATTTCCTTCCACCGCCCTGAATAGTTCACAATGAGCTGAAATATTAGAACTATTTAATATACCTGTTTCCGTTTCTGACTTTTGGATGTTTTGTACTCCCTCTATTACTTCATAGATAGCTGAACCTGTGTTTCCCGCAATGTGGCTGTATGTGTTTGATTATGTTTGGTTTTCAATACGGATGCAGCTTTCCTTCCTCTCATTGTGATCCTACAAATCAAACAGGTATGCTATTAAACTTTCTTGTAACCAATTGTTTATGGAAATTGAACTTAGTTATTAGTAAAGCCCTTTGGGTAATCCATCTCACCTATTAGTCATTCACTTCTAAGTTTAGTTAATGCACAAAGAAAGTAGCTTTTATTCAACAAGGAATTTTACAGATAATCATTGGCAAAAGTGCAAATCGACTACAGACAGCACTATACACAGCTCATTGGAAGCTCCCCATGGATCCTTGTGCAATACGCACTCTATAGTCAACCACACTCAGTTCATAGACCTCTGTGCATCGGTCCATGGGGCTATATACACCTGGCAGTTGACAACCCTCAGCCAGTGTTGACTGCTGCTTAGCTTTGCAGGTGCTGACACTCATTGAGAGCATCTTGCATTGCAGCTGCTGTGCATGCTTGAGAGCTTGGTTGAAAGCTTGCTTGAGAGCCTGATTGAGAGCCTACTTGAGAGTGTGTTTGAGAGCCTACTGGAAAGCCTGATTGAGAGTTTGCTTGTGAGCCTGCTTCAGAGCCTGCTTGTCAGCCTGGCTTGACAGTGCTGAGCTTCGGCAGTAGTAGCATTTCTACATGTTGTTTGGGGTTGATTGAACTCTGAGTTTGTGAAAGCATTGGCCAATAGAAGGCTTAAATCTGTTGATGCTTTGACATTAATGTTGACATAGGCAACCTACTTAACTGAGTGCTTTCAGTACCATCACATCACCATCACCAGCACCATGATCAACATCAGCACCAGATCTAATGCCTAAACGTATGCCCAAAATTGACGAGGGACTAGTTGCCAATTCTGCTGAGTAACCTTAGTCAGAGCTCTGCTCTCCCTGAGATTGAATTGTCTACCTTTCCTCCTGAATCTCAGCCTGCAATTGTCAACAGCAGCTGCTTGAGACATCATGAGATCTTCTCATTGTGGCAGTGCGAATGATAAGGTGCAGACTACCATATCGACCAATATCATGCTTTTGGGCAACATACACTGCCCGCCTCTGGCCATCTGCCACATGCAACTGATGCCACCCACTGCCCGCCAAATGCTGCCCCCTATATGCCACCAGCCTCATGTTTCCTAGTACTTTGCATCTGCCCCTCAGGAAGTCTCTGGATCTTGCACACTGAAGCATACGTGGGACCATATAGTGATGTGAGTTTGGGAGTGTCTTGCCACTTGATAGTATACTTGTAAGCATGAAGGCAAGTAGGCTGGGAGTGTGTGATCAAGTGCAATTGGGAGTGTACTTGAGAGAAATCTCAGAAGGGTACTTGCGGGCCTGTTAAGAGCTTACTTGCGTGGAATCATTCAACCACGATGGGAGTGCGACATCTACTGTAACCGGGAGGGGTCCTTGACCACATGCCAGGGAGTGTGTTTGAAGATGTTCCTAGTGTACTTGGGAGCAAACTGTGAGTGTACTTGGGTGCATCTTAAGCACTCAATTGAGAGCACATAGTCAAGCAGGCTTGGAGTGGGTGTATGAGTGCAACTGTGAGTGTCCTGGAGAGCATGCCCAGGAGTGTACTGGGGAATACACTTGGAGGTGAACATCGGAGTCAACTCGGTGTGTACTTGGGAGGGCACTCAGTATGAACTTAGGAGCAAACTCAGTGTTTACGTGGGAGCATACTCTGCATGCACCTGCGAGCTTCTTGACCGATGACTAGGGAGGGTTCAGTTGAGCAGGCTGGGACTGTGCGTATGAGTCCATTTAGAAGTACACTCTCAGGTCATGTTAGCAACAGTTCGGTTCCCGTTCCAACCCTAATCCAGAACCATCGCCATGGGTTTTACCCCATCAACAAACCAAACCGCACCTAAAACCGCTGGTTTTTGGCCGGTTCCACCTTCATCTCTATTGCTCCAATTAAGTGATTGAGTTCTGCTTGGATAGCAAAATGTTATATACTTAGATTATGCAGATTGTAAGGCTGTTTCACCTTCCACTCTGCGAAATGCGATCTGATCAATATTTATTGAGTCACTGTCGAAAACACTTAATTTCCGCGTTATTTTCGCCATAAGTTCACATCAACTCAATCAATATTGATCTGATCGCAAATTGGAGATCGTGAGGTCAAAGAGCATCAAAAACTACATATGCTACTTATATAACATGTGGCGATCCAATCAGAAATTAATTATTTAATTGCAGTTGACAATATGCGATTGGGGGTGTCAATCGAAAATCAGGCTCTGCTGCGCCTGATATCCGACCAGGCCCGGAAGGTTACGGGTCAGTTCCGGGTTGGAACTGCTTATCAATGGGTTGTTCGGGTTCTTGATTGTTCCACAACTGTACTGGGGAGGTGGTTCCGGATCAAACCCGCACTGCGGCCGGGTCACCCTGAACTGTTGGTAACGCTAATAGGGCCTCATTGTGCCAATCATCAAATATGCTATAGAATACTATTCCAGAATCAGTATCTGTACATGCTATACAACGCCTAAGGTTATTTTTCCTCGTATTATATAATGGACACACTTCAGTACAGTTTTTCTAATGGCACCACACTTATCTTTTCTCACATAGGAGCTCTTCTCAGCTTATTCCAAAGTCTAATCTCATTGGAACATGGGTGCTAGCCTATATTTTTGTTTTACATCTACAAGATTACCTCCAATCCTTGGCAGCTGACATTGACTACCTTAACTATTTCTCAAGTACTACTGCTGACATGGAATATCTTTTACTTGGAAGCTTTACACAGTGCTTCTTTTACAATTGCCACAGCCTTTTTGTATTTAGTCTTCTATTGAAGTCTAATGTCCTGCTGCAAGATCCCAATAGAGAGTCAAATAGTACTGCATACTCAGAAATCTATTCCTGATAGTATGTGTAATATTTTAAATCTTTTTCAACCTTGACACAGAGTCTTCCTCAGGGCCAATTCTGTATCTTGTCAACCATGGATTTTTGCTCTTACATCTTGGGCTCTTCCAATAACTTGCTGACTTGATTTACCTCTGTATGGCAGCCATTTCATTTCTCTGACTATGGCTCTCACCACATTAGCAAGTATGTTATTTAGATAATGGTGATATCTTGCAACCCATCTTTAAATTCCTGGCAGTGCATCCAACCCTCCTTTTTGGTATTAGTACGTCAGGCCATCAACTCTGATATTATCGATAGGTAGTTCTCAGACACAATCACCAGTCATGGTAACTACTAACTGAAATTCCCAGCTAATAGCTAAGACTGATTATATAGCTCTCTATATTAGCCTGCATATTGTGTATCAGTGTTCCATAGTCTGCAAGACTTTATATTTTCGGCTTGTCTCAGTAAGTAAGTTTTGTTGAGTCAAGAGTAATAATCAATTGGTGAACATGTAGATTGTCTGGGGATGACTTTAGAAGACTCCTTGACATTAAATCCAATCACAGTATCTACCAGGGTATACTGTGTAAGGTTACTTTGAATATTTCTACAAATCAAAAATTGGACAGTTCACTAGAGACTTCAAGCTAGTGCAAATTACCTCTGATGAACTCATTGTTTCATTACTATCTTTTTCAAGAGTATGTCTTTCTTGAGTATATAATATACGAACTTCTTTATTATAATGCAATTAATTCCAGTTGAATGTAATTGCATTGCTGAATATCCTCAATTCTAATTTCTTAAGTCTTGCAAAGTCGCGTATGCCGGCGTCTGGCGATATATGGATATGGTTGCACACATGGATCAGAGTGATCTTAAATGTAAGTTCAAATGTAAGATTCTCAATAGTGATCTAAGATCCGTGGCGAGGTCTAAGTAAGGTTGCCCTTACCCGGCCTATGGTGTGGCCGCTGCAACTCTAGCCACTAGTACAAGACCTCCACCGTTACATCATCCCCCTCTTTGGGTGCAGATCTCCTGGGCTGCATGATCCCGTACATGGAGAAACAAGACGAAAGCAAACAAACAAACAAACAAACAACCAAGAAAACAAAGCGAACAAATCCCACAACCAAGATGAACAAAGCAAACTACTCCCACACCCGGTTGGGGCCTCCCAGGACGTCCTTTCGGCTGATCCGGTGCACAGGGAAAGTCCACCTCCCATTGACTATGATCTGGGGGTGGTAAAACCCGTGCCGACGCCATTTGTACTGGACTGGTAACCAATAGGAAGAGAAGAAAAGCAAAACAAGAACTCCAATTGGTCCCGTCTCAATGTCTCAACGTGGCTTCCCTGGGTGCTTTGGGTGAGACTCCTCGACTAGCTCCCGAGTATTTGCAAGATGTGCCGCTGGTTTGGGACTCGTACGTACATGGCTGTAGCCAGCCCACTGGACTAGATTGTGTAACTTCCAGTAGTGTCCATTGGAGTCAAGAATTCGATTGACTTCACACTTCTCGGAATTGTCGATGATGACTGGGTGTGGCTCCGATGAGGGTTCGCTTATGGGCGGGGCCATATAACAATCAAGTTGTGACGCGTGGAACACGTTGTGATTGCGCATCGTCTTCGGCAAGTCCAATTTGTAAGTGTTCGTATTAATGGTCTTACTTACCGTATATGGTCCAGCATGCTTGTAGTCGAGTTTCTTCGAAGGCCTGTTTGTGCGGAAGTGTCTGGTCGAGAGCCACACTCGGTCTCCCACTTCGAAAGTGATCTCCTTCCTGGCAGTATACATTGTCTGTTTGACTTGGGCCTCGTGCAAGTTCTCGCAGAGGACCCGGTGAGTTTCCTCTAGTCATTTGAACAGGACGTCTGCACGGGTCTCCGACCTGAGGCTGGTTGCTTTCGGTGTCTTAAACTGCATCTCGGGATGCCGATGATACACTGCCCAGAACGGGGTCATCCTTGTCGAAGCGTGCATGGAGTTGTTGTACACCAATTCCACCAAAGGTAAGGGTTCAACCCAGTTATCTTGCTTGTAGTTGGAGAAGGCTTGTAGGTACTGTTCCATGGTCTGCTTTAGGCGCTCTGGTTGGCCATCTGTTTGGGGATGAAAGACGGTCAAAAGGCGGTGATTGATGCTCATGTGAGAGCAAACTCGATTCCAGAATCGGCTGGTGAACTGTGTGCCCTGTTCGGTGATGATATTATCCGGTATGCTGTGCTTGGAGATCACTTGTTCGAAAAACATTCCTGCCAGTTCCGGTGAGTCGATGTCCTTGCGGCAGGGGAGGTAGATCGCCATCATATTTAATCGGTCAGCTATTACAAAAATCCCCTTGTATGCTGATGCCATTGACTCGGGCCGGTCGGTGGCAAAATCCATGCTGACTTCTTCCCATGGTCAATGGGGTGGTGGCAGTGGTATATTGGTTCCGTGACGTTCATGGCGCGGTGCCTTGATTCAGTGGCATACCTCGCATCTGGCGACGTACTTTCGTACTGTCGCATCCATCGCAGGCCAGTAGAAATCTCTAGATACGAGTTCAGCAGTTCAAAGGGGTCCAAAGTGGGCAGATTCGGGATTGTCATGGAAAAGACATATCACTTTGCTGCAGAGTGGTTCTGGTACATAGATCCTCCCTTTGTAGGTCAGGGCCGCTGCGACAACTTTCCAATTCCTATGTGAGTCCGCTGCACCCTCCACTCTACCGTTCTCTGTCAGGTAAGGGTAGCCGACCATTGGGATATGAATGATTTTCTTGTTTATGTGGTTAACCAGTGTGTAGGTAGCCTGGGCTGTCTTGATAATCGGTAGGAAATCATCGTAAGGTTCAACGGTTGTTAAAGTTGCTGAAAGTGGCGCAGTAGGTCTCTCATATCCGATCTCATAATCAGGTCGTCTGGAGGGTCCATCTGCCGGGTCTCTGTTTCCTGCCAGATTCTCGATGATGAAGTCGTATGAAGAAACGATCTCCGCCCATCTAGCCTGTGTTAGGGAGAGCACTTTCGACGTTTGGAAGTACTCCAGATTCTTGTGGTCGCATTATATCAGGATCCTGTGATTTGCCCCCTCTGGGTAGTGTCGCCATTGCTTGATTGTTTCCACGATCACGAGGAGTTCCCAATCACACGTGTCGTAGTTCCGTTCAGCTGGGGAGCAGTTTCGAGAGTAGAAATTGACTGGTCGTCAAGTTCCGGACCCATCATACTGATTAAAGATGCCGGCAATTGCGAAGCCGCTAGCATCAGTCTGGAGAATGATTCGCTTTGCCGGATCGAAATGCTGGAGAATTGGAGCATCGGAAAAGGCCGTCTTAAGTGTAGGAAACGCTAGTTCGGCCTCCCGAGTCTATTCCCATTTCGGTAGAGGTTTATTGGGCTGCCCTGGTACCTGTCCAGGGGGTTCCAGAGTGCGTAGTATATCTATCGTCCTCAGTAGCTGTGTTTAGGGTACCGTTACCTTCGCATAATTCTTAAGGAATCGCCGGTAGAAATTGGCAAATCCAAGGAGCACCTGAACATCTCGAATTGATTTTGACTTCGGCCAGTCCTCTATTGTGGCGATTCGGTCCGATTCCATCCCAATCCCGTCCGAGTTGTTGACACACCCAGGAAGGCCAACCTCCGAGACCCCGAATTGGCACTGTTCGGCACTGCAGTAGAGACCGGATTCCCGTCGTCGCTCTAACACCTTTCATCCGTGTTTATCGTGCTCCTTCTCATTAGTCAAGTAAATTAGGATATCGTCAAGGTGGCACACTGCAAAATCGTCAATATAAGGCCATAAGCAATCATCGATGTAAAACAGGAACGTAGCCGGTGTGTGTGTGAAGCCGCAAGGCATAACCCGATATTCGAATTGACCGTACCGAGTTTGGAAAGCCGTGTTGTATTCATCGCCTTCTTTGATTGGGATGAGGTGGTAGGCATTCCGAGAATCCAGCTGTGTGAGGATACAGGCTCCGCGAAGTCGGTCCAGCATCTCCGAGATGAACAGTAGAGGGTACCGGTTTATTACCGTGGCCTTGATGAGTGCCCGGTAGTTGACGCGGAGTCTTAGGCCGCCATTTCTCTTCTTGGCGAATACGATCCGAGCCGCAGCCGGTGATGACAATCGCTGGATGAATCCACCGGCTAGGTTTGTTTTGATGTAGGCTTTGAGTGTTCTAAGTTTGACTTCTGAATGATTGTAGATCTGTCCATGAGGCAATCGGTAGCCCGGCTCTATGTCAATCGTGTGGTCTATAGGTTGCTGTGCTGCCAGTGTTTCTGCTGTTGTCTTGCTCAAACTCTCCACACACTCCGAGTACTTGGCAGGGATGTAAACTCCGTCATCTGTACACACCCTCTCCAAACGTGCTCCATCTGTTTATGTTAGCCCATCCTTTTTCACCGGAATGGGAGTGGAGTAAGAGTCTAATCCAGGAGGCCGTGTTGTCAGCGGTTGGGTCCCAAAGGAACCAAGCCCCGCCATCCAGTCAATCACCCCGAGTCTCGGCGAGCCGATTGCAGTCATTCACGGACCCCATGTGGACCCTCTTCAGCCACAACTATTGCCGCTGCTCCTTGCTCGCCCGTTTAGCCTACGAGGGTATTTACCTCTTTCGTGAGTCCAGTCTACTGTAGCTCCCAGCAATTCTATACAATCCTCTATCTTCAAGGCGAAGGCTGCAGTAAATTCCTCGCCAGCAAGTTGGTCATCAAAAGCTGTGGCTGAAAGCAGTTCGATGCTAACTCCACTTTCCTCCTGCTTGGTTGGCAGGGTATCTTGGGTGTCTGAACCGGTAGGGTTCCTCAATGAGAGGAGTGAGTTCTTCGACCAGTCAATCTCCGGATTTCGATCTCAGAACCACGGGAGCCCGAGAACCAGATCATACGCTTTGATCAGTACCACTTGCACCTGTGATTCGTCAACCAGAGCTAGGTGCTTCAAATATTGAACTGAAATAGTTATTATTTGGCTGTCCTTTGCGTGCTCGATCACATGGCGGTTGAGGCCAAGGGCAGTAGTATGAGCTGCCATGGGTTGCAGTCCGATCCTCCGAAGGAGTCTTGGAGACATACAGATGCCAGTTGCGCCGCAGTCGATAAGAGCTCGTACCCGCTGCATCTCGCCTTGTCAGTCTCATATCAGAACTTTATGAACAATGTGCGCTGAATCTGGGGTCTCTGTGCCACAGAGATACAAACAAGACATGTGAGCCCACCGGCTCTCCAGAACAACCCTGGGTCTTAACAATATCCGATGCGGTTGAACCTTGTCCATAGTTGCCATCAATGCCTGCATCGCCACTGCCTGCATTCCCAGCTCCATCTCATCCAACCTCTCTCACTGCGCCGGCTACCGGGGGAGATAGACTAGTGTTTTTGTTCCTGCCCATCGAACGATCATTGGCATTTGAGATGGCGTTCTCACTCATTGGTGTCGAGGTTTTGTATTGACTTCTGTTCGGGCTTGGCGGCGGGTGTGTATTTCGGGCATTCCCGAGATTGATGCCCTTACACTCCGCATCTCAAGCTCACTCTCGATTCTAATCGTCACTGACGGTCCTCCCTGGTTACCCACGTCGCAGGTGGGAGTGTGGATTTCAAGCCAGGTTTTGTTCCCGAGCCTGCTCTCGATGATGATATTTCTGCCGCCTGGGTTGCTGGTTGATGAGGTTTCGTCATTCCCTTCTGAATGCCACTCCCATATTCGGTTGGTTGTTGCAGCATATCGTAATTCGGTGGTAGTGTTTCAGCGTCTGCCGCTGTGTCGAAAAGCTCATCGATGGAGACGAATCTCCTGTTTGCCTTGGTAAAAGGCCTCAGCTTCTGGTGAAGGTAAGGTTTCAGCCCAGCCCAGATCATATCATAAAGTATGATCTTTTCCTGCTCCTCGTCACACCCGGTGTCCCTCTAGTTTCGTAGAAGTCGATTTGTGTATGCGCGTATATTCTCATGTGAATTGTGCTAGCCTTGCATCATTGCGTGGTATGCTCAGGTGGATGAGTTCTGCATCCGATCTTTGTCTCCGTACTGCTTCCGGATTTCGGTCACTAAATTGTCGTAGTCGTGTAGGGTTGTGTGGTCTTCGGCGAGTAGGTCATGACCCAATGTTACAGGGTCAGTCATGCTCATCTCTCGTTGGGTATGATCTGGATGATTGACCCAGCTTCCGAGGTAATTGAGTGCGTACTGAACTTTGTCGGTATCCCCTATTCGAATAAGGTGGTTGTGAGTTCGAAAGTTCGAGCGAAGGGTGCCGAGGACACTCCCCAATTTGCCTGGGCCTCCACAGTAGCGTTTTGGGTGAGTGATCTCGAACTTGTCTTTTGATCTCACGCTTGATGGTGGTGGCTTCATTACCATGTTCTGGAAGAGTATCGCGACAAGTTTCCACTGCTGCTCCGGCATATCTTGCATATGGGCCATGGTAAGTTCGGATTCAACGGTATCGCCACGATCATCAAGATCATCACCGTTCCTAGCGGGTTGGGGCGGTTCATAGTCGTGGTCGGAATTTTCATCATCGCGCTTGCTTTCGTCGATCTCATCCTCTGGTAGAACTCGTGGACTGACGCATTTGATAGGGGTGGTAATTTGACTGGCTAGGCGTGGTGTACTGCAAACAATTGATGCCCAAATTGTCTCTGTGCTCCTGCGCTCATTAGGAGTGCGCAATGCGAGTTTATTCATTCCTTTTGGAGGCATTGGAGGAGTCGTGTTGTATGGTGTCGTGACGCATGGAAATAGGGTTTAATTCTCGAAATCCCGTGAGGGAAACTTATCTAGTTAGTGAAAATTTGAGAATAGTGTAAGGACACGTACGCCAGCGTCTGGCGATATAAGCATACGGTTGCACAGGTGGATCAGAGTGATCTTGATAGTAGGTTCAATGGTGAGATTCCCAACAGTGATCTAAGATGCGTGGCGAGGTCTAAGTAAGGTTGCGCTTATGCGGCCTGTGGCGTGACCGCTGCAACCCTAGCCATTAGTACAAGACCTCCGCCGTTACAAGTCTTCCAAATCACATCGTAAGTGTATTGTCTATTTGATATCTTATGCATGATGGTATTGATTTCATTTCACCAGAGGATATATGTAATTGACAACTTTTGTATTCACTACTGTGGGAACTTTTCACATTATTTTTGTTAGATATCTTTGAACTCAAAGAATTATTTACAGATTCTGTTATCCATATGGCTTAGTAATTGCACAGGTACCACAGTGTTGTTCAGCATAACATGTACTTTCATTCTGCATGGAACTGACTTTACCCTCTGGGCTATATATTTGGCAAGACTATACACCAAGGCCTATCTGGTGCTTATTCCTAAATTGAACTGTATGAATACAAAGCAGGAGGAAATGAGTGGTATTGATAAATTTTCGGAGCAATGCTATTCTGAGATATCCATCCAAAGGTTATGATTTTATTTCAAGGTACCTACTGTTTATCCATCAGGTTTCCCGCTTCTAATGACTGCTTTTCTAATATCATCTTTCTGCTAATTCGCACTACCTGTCAACTTATTCTCTTCTTTTCATTTCTCTTTCCAGTTTGTGCAACCCATTGCAGCAGCATCCTTACTATCTTCAATGATTCCTATTTTCTGCCTACCTACATACATGCCCCATACATAGTTTCTATTCTGTTCTTGAGTTACAACCTTTGACCATCCCTGAAAATACTATCATTCCCTCTACTAAGTTTTCTTCTGCAACACTTTTACTGTTCAAATTATTTCCATTGCATAATTTCCTTGAGTAATACTTCGACTATTTTCATTTAAATTATCAAATTGTAGAATTCATAAATATTTTAATGATGGCTAAGGGTTAAAGTTTTCTAAGCTACTAGCAAATCTATCCCTGTGACACCCGTAAGGTTAAACAACGACCATTATCTACTTCGATCAATACATAATGATGATCATGAGTTGCTAATATCCAGTGCCTGGACTTATCTCATTGTTTCTAGTATATGTTTTCAATAGTTAGCCTGAAATATTCTATTTGGATCTTTATATTGATGATATAGTGGTTCAGAAGACCAGGATACGATCGATGTTCACCGGCATGCATTCTCCAACAATTGTTCAATGTGTCGATGTACAATTGGTATCTACTACCTTCTAGACTGTACAATTCTAACCAATATTCAACGTTCTGCCAAATGCTGTAGTTATTACACAAATCTGTGATACACCATGAAGGAGCAGAAAAGGTTGATGCCTGTGAATACTTCCATGGACACTTCAAAAGACCGTAATATACTGCAGGTTTGTTTATATAATATTCTCCTCCATATTATACAAGGAAGAATCAATTGTGGTTAGACATATGTCACCTATAGTTCATACTCTGGCAGCTACTCAATGTTAAACATAGTCTTTGTGAAGTACATTAACACATAGCTGTGGGTTAGGGCTTGAAGCTGCTATATAGGCTACATGTTGTCCTCGACTTAGATGGGAATCAAATAGAATGTCTTGACAGGTTTATCAGAACTGGTTATGTGTCAACATGCAATCACAATTCCAACACCATGTTTGACAACTATCGAATGGACTTAACTGTCAAATCACAAACGTACATACCAAAAAGATAACATGTTCCTGGACATGTTGCAATCTTGTGTGGGATTTGCACACCATATGGACTGAAGACAACAACTGAAGTCTGTACATGTTGACTAATTTTGACAGAATTTCACACTCAGTGTCGTTGAGGATGGTGATGTCACAAATTGTCATCATGACAGCGATGGCTGTCATGGCCACAATTGTCCTGATGACTGTGATAGCTGTAATGGCTGTAATGCCTCTGACAGCTCCAAAAGCCACAATGGCTGGAATGGCCATTTTGTTGAGTACGACCATAATAGAAAATCACAGAATGTGAATGACTCGTCAGTAAGACAAGATAGGGCTTTGTGTGGAAAGCAGTTTGGGATGACTGCAGAATATGTTTCGATCAATACTGGGTTAACACTGCCAGCATCAGCCCAAAGGCTGACAGCAAATCGACTATAGGCTGTGTTACATGCACACGCGCACACGCACAGCTCACAGCAAGCTTCCCGTGGACCCCAGCGTGACGGGCAGCTTATAGTCATCTGTAGTCGATTCATAGAGATGTGCGCGTGGGCCTATGGACCTATAGATGGCTGGTGGCAGGAGATGGACCTATACCTGTCTTTGCTGCCTGCAGACTTTGCTGTTTTACCGGTACTGTACACACTATCGCTGCCAGTCCGCTTGACAGCCCGCTGGCACTTGAGAGGCTGCTCGAGAGCCTGCTTGATAGCCTGCTGGAGAGCCTGCTTGGGAGAGCCACGCTTGAGAGAGCCGCGCTTCGGGAGGACTAAAGTTTGCCAGGGGAAGCTTTTGGCCGATGGAAAGCTCTGAGTGTGTGGAAGCTTTGGCTAATAGTGGGCACTAAGTCTGTGGAAGCTTCGATGCTGATGTTGACGTAGCCAACCTACTTGTCTAAATGCTTCTAGTACTGTAATCACCATCACCAACACAATTACCATCGCCATCATCAGCATCGCCATCACCATCGCCATCATCACCATCAGCCCCAGACTAAATGCACACACATACACCCACAATTGATGGGATGTGGGCAGCAGATTCTGCTGGAGAATCTGAGTCGGAGATCTGCTCTCCCCAAGATATCATCATCTACCTGTCATGCAGAATCTAAGGCTGCAATTGTCAACAGCGTAGCTGTGAGGCATCGTGAGATCTCGTCTCAGTGGCCGCCCAAAAGATAAGGTTCAGACAATAATATCGACCGACGTCAAGGTTTCCGCTGCCCGCAACCCGCCACCTGCGACCTGTCACATCCCACATGCCACCCACCAAACGCTGCTCGCCACACGCCACCTGCCTCATGCCTCCCGGTGCCTGGCATTTGCCCCTCTGCAAGTCTCTGGATCGAGCATGCAGAAGCTTATTCGGGAGGCGTAGAGGTTTCCACGGCAAGCATTTGGCCGATGGAAAAACTCTGAGTTTGTGGAAGCTTTCGGTAATTGAACGCTCTAGGTCTGTGGAAGCTTTGGCTAGTAGAAGGCTGTAAGTATGTAGAAGCTTTGATGCTGACGTTGACATAGCCAACCTACTTGTATAAAGACTTCTGGTACTATGATCCCTATCACCAACACCATCGCACTCACCATCCCCATCGCCATCACCATCGCCATCGCCATCGCCATCGCCATCGCCATCGCCAGCACCATCACCATCACCATCGCCATCGCCATCGCCATCGCCATCGCCATCGCCATCGCCATCACCATCGCCATCATCTCGATCAGCCCCAGACCGAATGGGTACACATACGCCCATGATTGATGGGAGTGGGTAGTGGATTCCGCTGGAGAATCTGAGCCAGAGATCTGCTCTCCCCAAGATCAAATTGTCTACATTTCCTGTGGAATCTAAGGCTACAAGTGTCAACACCATGACCATGAGGCATCGTGAGATCTCATCTTGGTGGCCGTGCTAAAGATATGGTTCAGACTACGATATCGACTGACGTCATGATTTCGGCCACCATACGCCGCCTCCCATCTGCCACACGCGAATGCCGCATGCCGCCCGCCAAACACTGCCCGTCATACGCCACCAGCCTCACCACTCCCGGTCCCTGGCGTCTGCAACTCAGCAAGTCTCTGGATCGAGAGCTTACATGGGAGCATGAAGTCAAGTGAGATTGAAAGTGTCTTCCCACTTGAGAGTGTACTTGAGAGCGTAGAGCCAAGTTGGCTGGGAGTGTACCATCGAGTACAATTGGGAGCGGACTTGAGAGCGACTCGGAGGTGTACTTCGGAGTCATTTGGGAGCTTACTTGGGAGTGTACAGTCAAGCAGGCTGGGAGTGCCATCGAGTGCAATTCGGAACGTATAGTCAAGCAGGCTGGGAATGTCCCATCAAGTGCAACTGGGAGCATCCTTGAGAGCTTACTTGGGAGCGTAAGTCAAGCAGGCTGGAAGTGTGTGATCGAGTGCAATTGAGAGCGTCCTTGAGAGCATGGCCGGGAGTGTACATGAGAACGTACTTGGTGGTGTCCTTGGGAGCGAACAATGAAGTGCATTTGGCAGTTTCATTGAATGCAGCATGATGTATAGTATGAAGCACCCATAATCGGATGGGTATAATAGTAATCTAGTCAATACATAGGTCCATAGGACGTCATGGTGCCACGCGTGAAATATGGTATGGATTACCAGCCTAGAAACAGCTTCTCTATGAGTTACGCATTGCGTAAGGTCATTTTTCCTGTTGAGAGGACTGATGGTATCCATCTATAGGACCACAATCATACTGAGAGGCATGATGTCGGTATATTCGAAGCAATTCTGCAAAGTAGTCAACTAGAGTGCAGCCAAGCAGATTGACATTCAGTATAGTATTTGGATTGTGAATCAGAGGTAGGTGGGTAATAGACCACAGATCATTGGGAGCTGTTGGTGGACGTACCCCACACCACTGGGGTGTGATGCAGTAGGTTTGCCCATGCGACACACTAGGTATGTAATTGTGGACAACAGTCTTCAGAGACCGGTTGTGTTCAACATCACGGCACGACGGCGGCTGTTACCAAGGAAGCCGCGACGCGTGTCGTTGCAAATATAAAAGGCAAAATAAGCCAACAATGACGACATGAATCGGGAAGCCGATAGCGGCGATCTATTTCTAACATCGGACTGACCCTAGGACAAGACTCCCCGCATACCTGGACCGTCAAAGGTGAGTGGGCGCGTCAGCATAAGAGAACGCGTACAGTGATCCGCGCAACTGAGTGGGTCAGCGAGAACACTGGGCGGGGGTAAAACACAGAAACGTCGAAACAACACAGCAATCGTGACAGAGAGCGACATACAAACACAGGCATTCGACTTCTAGCATCAAACTTACCCCAGAACAACACTCCCAGCATCCCTGGCCAAGTGGAGAAGGCCGGGCGTGAGCGACCCCACCCGACGGCAAGCAAATTGGTCATGATGGCGACCCAGCAGGGTAATAGTCCCCTTGGGGGAATGATCAAAGAACACCATGTTGAGAGAGACATGGACAGGGTGGAGGCGGAAGCATCCGGCGGTGCGGCTGGCCAACGGTCGGGGAAGACAACACGCATGTCCCTCATTGCTGCAACAGAGCAGTGGGAGCGGAACAAGGATGCAACAGGTCTGAGGAACGAGAACTCGGAGCCAGTAAGCTCACCGGGTGACTGGAAGAGTCGGATGGAGGGAACAGTGAGGCTGCAGGCACATGAGGTGACTCAGCTGCACCAAACTATCGACAGGATGGCTAGAGTGCTGGAAGCACGCGCGGCGCGTCAAGAAGCCCAATGGCGCAGCATGAAAGAATGGCTGGAGGATAGGGAGATGAAATGTGATGATTGCCACAGGGTCGACGTGCTATTGGGGGGCGGCATCGCGGACATCACCTCAAAGATGCTGGCCAAAGTGAGAGTAGGTGAACCAGCACTGACCCAGGAAGGGAGAAAGGACTAAAGAAACAAGATGGCAATGCAGGACAGTGAAGGCCTAGGGGCCTCACAGCATGCAGGCACAATGCAGGGCGGCGAGCCAGTGAAGCGCCAGCCTCAGCAGGAACTAAAACCCAAACCCAGAGTGACACTCAAACAGCAGTCAGAACAGCAACACGAACCCAAACCTAATCCTACACCCACTCCGACCAGAAGGTGGGAGATAGTCCGACCCTGTACCCAGAGTCAGACAGCGTCTACCGGCCCAGGCCCCGCCCTGACGTCTGGATCCAGCATGGCAGAGTGATGCCTTATTTCAAAGGGAGATGAGGGGGCACCTCTGCCGAACAAGATGAACCAGGAAATTGGGTCGGCAACCAACAGAGCGCAGTTCGACCAGAAGGCACCGCCCAACATCCACATTATTAACGAGGAGAAGAACGTGAAGGGCTCAATCACGGCAATCACCCACCAGAATGCAATGGCGGTGATGGCACTGGCGTACCACGAAGTCGTCATCAATGCAGCACGCACTGTAGACAATGCAGTCATCGACGTTTAAGAAAACCAATCGTAGGAAAGGCTAATTGTCCATGCAGTACCACTTGTGAGGTACATGGGCAAAGGCACAAAGGGCCTGCAAAAGATGCGGGACGAGATCCATGTGGAGAATGAAGGAGCGGTGATCCCCGTCCAGGTGCGATGGCTGGCAAACCCTCACAGCATAAAGTAAAGGACACAGAGGGGGGAGATCTCTGCGTTATCAGTTGTCTTTGTGGTAAAGGGGGACACAGTGGCACTGAGACTGGTCAAAGAAGGCATCAAGATGGCGGGAGTGTGGTACCGAGTCGAACCATTCACAAGTGTAGGCCCAGACAGCAGATGTGAGCATTGCTGCCGATGGGGCCACATAGCGAGCAAGTGCAGCGGCTACTGCTCAGGACCGCACCACACCAGCTCCCATAAATGCAACGTCATGGGGTGCATTGCAAAGCTGGGCTCAAACTGCAGCCACACACAAGAGAAGTGCCCTAACGGCAGAGGAAACCACATCGCATTCAGCAGTAGGTGTGCGAAGAATTCGGAGGCCACCAGGGAGGCGTGAGAGAGGAGGAGACGAGAACCAGCAGGATGGACCACGAAGACCGCGGGACCAATCTCAGGAGTGACCACGACAGCACTCAGCCTGAGGGCGAGGGCACTGGAAAGAGGAGAGAGCGGTGGGAGTGGAGAGGAGATGGCCAATGCAAAGGAGGGGGGAGCGGAGGCAGAGGACATCACAATGGTGGGGAGCACGACACTAAGAACAACGGCAACGCCAGCTCAATCTGCACCGGGAACTGGGATGGCTGTGGGGACCGGCATTGAACCTAGAAACAACACGGGAGTCACTGCCCCCAATGTATAAACCAATTTAACACACTGCGTCAAGTCTTACCTATTGCCATCGCCACGCTAGAGACGGGGGTGGAATGGAAGGCGGATGAGGTGTGTCTGCAAGAGCCACCGAGAGATAGCGCAGGAAGCGGAATCAGCCACGCGGCATGAGACATTAGGATAACGAAGTGGGTGTGGACGGCAGTGCACAAGGGGAGCAGTGGTACAACACATGAACAAACCGACATGAGCAAGAACGCAGGCGACCCTGTAATAGTCGTCGACATCACATGGAGGGAAAAGCAAATGATAAGGATCGTAATCATTTATGCTCAGCGATCATGGGGGACAGGAGAGAGACCACCAAGAAGACTAGACTGGCAGAAAATCATCAGGCGGGTGGGGGGAGGCGGCATGGTGCTCATGGGAGACTTAAACGCCCACAGCCAACACTGGGACCCGAGGTGCGCAGAACGGAGGGAAGCTGCATACTGGGAAGAAAATATAGACAAGCACAGGTTGGTAATTGCAAATGATGACCGACACACTCAATATTGAAGGAGGAACGAATGCGAGGGGGTATCCATCATTGATGTGACCTTCACCAACCAACCCGTTGCAGAATGGACGATTTTGGATGGGCATCATGCCATGGGGTCTGATCATGAAATCATGGAATGGAAGGTGGATATCAAGAAGCAGGAGGAAGCACGAGGCACACAGGTCGTAGGGTGGAACCTAGCGGCCATTTCGCAGGAGGGCAAGGAGCAGGCTGAGAAACTCTGCAGGGTGCGGGCAAGGGGAAGGGCATACTTGGGAGTGGAGAGCACAGGCGACGATGTCGAGAGCAAAGCTGAGTGGTGCCAGGAAGCACTGGGCAAGCTTCTCGATGCCACTGGCAAGAAAATGAGGATCTGCGCTCAATCAAAATGATAGCGGAATGGCGAGATCAAAGAGCAGAGGGGCCAACTGGGGAGAGAGCAGAGGAAGAGGCGCACATCTGCGGCGACAGCCCAAGCTAAGGCCAAATTGCAGAAGTCGATTCGGAGAGCAAAGGACAGGATGTGGAATGAGTACCTGAAGAACCAAAGGGAAGCTAAGGTCGGGAGAGTGACGAAGTTTGCCAACCCACGGGCAGCAGCGCGCTTTGAGGCCCTGACAGACAGAGATGGGAAACATGCAAATACCCTCACCAAGAAAGAAGAGATGCCGAGATGAGAGTCCTTTCCCCCGAATGAGCACAACCAGTACTTCGAATTACCCCCGGTGGCACAAGCGCACCAGTCTGTCACTGAGTAAGCTGTCGAATGAGCCCTATTCGCACAGTCCATCCGGAAAGCACCAGGCCCGGACAAGTTCTCTTTTGGAGCCATGCGCAAACTCTGGCAGCGGGAGAAACAGCGAATCGTGGAACTAGCGAAGGCTGTTGTCCGATCATGTCGCCAGTCAGCCGTGTGGAAGCGGTCAAGCGCGGTTCTAATCCCCAAGCCGGGAAAGGAATCCTACACAAAACTCAACGCGTATCGCTCCATGTCTGTACCAAGCTGCTTGGGGAAAGTTGTCGAAAAAGTGGTTGCAGAGCTACTGGCTGAACAGGCTGAGAGAAGAGGACTGCATAGCAACGGCCAGTATGGGAGCAGAAAGAGGCAGTCGGCAATCGACAAAGTGGCAATCATGGTCGACAGAGCACATGCAGCCTGGAGACAGGGCCACATAGCTGGCGTACTCCTGATGGACACAAAGGCAGCCTTCCCGAGCGTAGGGAGGGGGAGACTGCTCGACACTATGAGAGGCAAGAGGATGGATAGAGACCTCAAACGATGGACAGCGAGTGTTCTCACAGACTGTACAGTTGAAATGGTAATTGAGGGCAATGTTATTGGGAGACACCCGGTGGCAGCAGGTATACCACCGGGCTCACCAGTGTCTGCGATCCTCTTTGCAATTTACACATCAGGGCTCATGAAATGGGTTGAGCAGAGGGTCGCCAGAGCCAAAGCCCTGTCCTTCTTGGACGACGTCAGATGGGTGGCGACTGGGAACGACGCCAACCAGGTCGTCAGTAAACTCGAAGCCTGCGCCAGAGTGAGCATCGAATGCGCGGAAAGATGGGAGCTGAAGTTTCACACTGCCAAGACCGATGGGCACTCTTCACACATAGATGAGGCCACAAGATGCACTCGCGTCCGAAGCTGACAGCGAAGATAAGAGTGGGGAACGGCTTTGTCAGGTTTAACAGGGAAGCGACCAGGTAGTTGGGGGTCTGGATGGACACCCACCGTCCATTTCCAGGGGCATCACAACTGATGCATGAAGAAAGCTAGAGCCGCAAAAGCATGACTCCGGTCACACATAGGATCGCATGCGGTTGTAACAGCATCTGTGAGAGCAGTACAGATAGCCTGCGTCCAGGCCGTCGCGCGGTACAGAAGCGAGCTCTTGTGGGATCCGATGGAAAGTAGCCGGGGAGACGACGTCCAGCTACTCCTCCATTGACAAGCCAGGTCAACCCTGGGCGCACTGCCGACAACTCCGAGAGGCACACTGATGAGAGACTCAAGTCTCCCACCTGCGGGGGTGGCTCTCGACGCCAGACAACATCAGTGTATTTCAAGGCTAGCAAGCGCGTACGATGGCTCCCAGGCGAAAGAGCTCTATGATTACCCAACACCTGGTGCACTCGTAGGCGGAGTGGCCGCAATTGATCACGAGTGCGGCAGGAGAGCCGACACGATGTGTTTGCCAGACCCAGGGGACATGCCAGCAGGCAAGACCACTATACTGGAAGACTACGCCGCGGCCAAGAGAGCCGCTGAGCCATGGGCAAAAAGCAAGGAAATGAAGGCGGGATCTGGCACTTGGACGTGGTGGACGGACGGATCTCACACGGACGATGGTAGAATAGGAGCTGCAGCGGTGTGCCTACATGGAGTCTGCTGGACGGATTGCCGCAGTTACCATGGCACGGGAAGAATGGAGGATTTTGATGCTGATCTCCGGGCAATCTGAGTCGCACTCCAAAAGTCCATCGCAAAAGCGGAGGAGCTATGAGCACACAGAGTGATGACAGTGGCAGTGTTGAGTGATTCGCAGGCGGCTATCAGACGGACAGTGCACCTGGACCCAGGGCCAGGGCAGTATCTAGCAAGAGCTCTCAACAAGCATGCGAGGGCCCTGCGCACCCACAGCATCGAAGCCGCGATCCACTAGGTCCCAGGATACTCAGGCATCCCTGGGAACAAAGAGGCTTACCGCCAGGCAAACAAAACACGAGATGACCAAGGCTACACAATACGCGAGTGAACATACACCTTGGCCACGAACAGCGTGAGGCGCATTTCCGAAGGGAGGATGGCAGCGAAGGCCAAATGGGAGTTCGACAAGTGCTCCAAACACTACAGATAAAGCCTGAAGGGCAAAGCTGGGAGAAAGAGATACATCGCAATGACGAGCGTGACATCGTTGGCAACAAGGTTCTACAGACGGAAGAGCGCGCATGCACCAGTTGGAACGTACCTAAAGCGGTTTGGTCACTGAGAGGACGACAAGTGCTGGTGGTGCGGATGCAGAACACTGCAGATGGGGGAGCATCTGTTCCGACACTGCAGCCGGTAGACAGACCAGCAGACAGAGCTCTGGAAGGCGGTGGGAAAGGCCACGGGATGGAATGTGGGCAGATGCCGGTATGTGCAAATCTCTGAGCTTTTCTCCATGGAAGGATGGGATCAAACGGTGATGCACTTCCTGGCAGTGACTGACGTCGGAAAGTCCCTGCCAAAACTAGCGGAGGAGCCCGGGCAGGAGGAGCAAAGGCAGATTAAAAGGTGTTTGGACCGGGGGCGGTCTGTCTCTCATTTCGTCTCTGTTTGTTTCCTTGTGTCTCTTTCTCTCTCTCTAATCATGTGCACTTGATTGATTTTCCTTTGTCACAGGGGACGATGGGTAGCAGGTGGGAGCTCTGCAATCTTGCCGGCTCGCCCAGAGGCGGAGGGGGGGTCTTGAGATTCTGTCATACTCTCATTAGAGTGAATACAGTATGAATAAAACAACACAAGGGACCGGTTGTGCCAATTTTGGCTAACACAGCACAGAGTCTGTGGACTCCTCTACTGTGAGGATATCGAACCACTATTAGAAGCTGTACAGTGTGTACCTGTGACCCTAGACCTTCAATGATGACAGTACTATTCCTCTACAAAGCAGACTGCAAATGTGGGATTCACAGTCAAGCAGAATCAGTGTGTTAGAGCTAGCTGAGACAATAGCGCGACCTACATGGCACAGTCTCCAATTTCAATACCAACACTGACACTGACACATACTCGACTTTACCAGCATCTGCCTATATACTACAGGTCATGAGCACTTGTATCCAAAATGGAAATCACGATCTACACTTCCAGTTCATTGGATCAGCAGCAGTCAATATCACCATAAAGAACCATCTCTACTTTTGACACTGATACTGACACCAATACCAACACCAACACCAACACCACCACCAACACCAACACCAACACCAACACCAATACTAACACCAACTCCAACACTGGCACCAATAGCTAAAGCAATAATTGGAACGGAGTGGCTGCATATGCTGATTAATAACACTCATACAATCTGGAGCAGTAACTTTGATCAGGTTTACAGATATTCTCCATTGCGATTACCATCACATTTCAGCAGGATTGTGTTTTACCTTCAGGGAAGTAGTTGACTTGAGGTCAAGACAGTTGAAGCTAATGACACAATTGACAACTGAGTTAAGAATTAACCTATAGTTGACTCCTCAAATGGTATCAGCTGGAGACTAGTCACAGGAGAGGAGCTCAGAGCCTGGCATGATTTGGTCCCTTTCTTCTGTACTTTGGATGGTTTCTGTAAGTTATTCAATAATGTGGTGTTTGATGGATATACTAATGCCCCGGAGGAGTGTTAGGCCAAGCCATCATCTGGTACATCATCACATGACTGTGGGTTAGGGCTGGTAGCTACTTCATAGGCTGCCTGCAATCCTAGACCTAGACTCAAACAAATCAATTGTCTTGACAGGTGCTTCAGAACACTCCATTGCTTATAGATGCTGGAACATTTTACTTCTTTGGCGGTTATGAAAGAGTCAATTTCAAGTCTTGCTCTCTTGATATATCTGCATACTATGTTGGAGTTAGTTTTTTCCAAAGACTTAACTCTTTCCATTATTGAGGGTAGGAGATTTCATTGATATTGCTGTCAGATTATTTCTGCCTTTTGAGCTGGATTTCACATACGGTCTTCTCTGGTTAATTGTTTGCAAAATATTACCACTTTCTTTGTAGTATTCTTTGTCTGGTTACTAACCATTGTTGAAATCTCTGAAACTTTCATCTTGATATATCCCTGCTAATAGTCACCTATTATTATATTATCTATTCTCCACCATCTTATATGTACCAAAGTATGTTCCATCTCCTTATACACTACCGCTGACACTTTTTCACTATCTTTCTCCTATCAATATACATCTCTCACCTTCTCAGTTTCACTTACCTCTTGATATGCTCTTTGATTCTGTGGTTTCTATTATCGATTCTCCTTCTTCTTGATACCCAGTCACTCAAAAGAGGTTATGCTAATGTACATCTTCTTCGGCACATTATAAGTGTGGTCATCATATGGCATTTGTTCAGGCTGTTTGGCTGAGTCATATGCATATATAATCTGGTCTATATTGGAAGGTGGCAGATAATTGTGAAGTTGAGTTTGTATGTGAGTATTCAAAGTTGTGTCAATCATATCATAGAGTAAAACATTACACTTGGACATAAGATTGACCAAGTACAAATTGTACTAACTACTAAAGAGGCAAGTAATATTATAGTTCTTGGCAGAGGGTGATTAGTACTGCCACCAGCTCAACAATCCACCTGGATGGTTATCAGGTTCGGTACAAACCAAATAGTTTACTTCAGAGAAGAGAAGTTAACCAAATGTTGTTGATCTGTTTGTAACAAACCCATGACCAATTCATTTATTTCTACAGGGAATTGCTACTTTCTATTGCACTCTCAGAATCAATGCAAATAATTCCAATACTATTTCCAGGATTATCTTTAATGCTGTTTCCAACCAGTCTGAACCTAGTAAAGACAGTTACCAAGGTTTCATTCAGCAGTGGCTTTGTCAACCTGTTAGTGTGCACTTCTGCTGACTGTATTTAACTTAGATCCATCTCTCCATCCTGTACCTTTTTTGCAAATTTTCTACATGGTTGCAATGTATACAACTACCATTTGGCAGTGGATGTCATTCTTGATGCTGTTAATCAATAGTTGTAAATGGAATGGCAAATCATAAAGAGCCAAAATCTGAAGAATATTCACCAGCTATAAGATCTGTGGGAATCTAATACAGCCCACTCAAAAGGGATAGTATTAGACATTAGTTGTGGGCTGGGCATTCAATATCTGTTCGCGTAATTTCCTGTTCACTACTACTCTGATGGTAATTCCCAGTAGACTGTTTAATTTGAAGTTATTTGGTTATCCAGGAAAGTGAAAATCAACAAGACAACTTAGTATGCCTTTTCTACGCTCTGCGAAAGTGCTTTCACCCTCAAGTGGTCATGCTCCATGTGTCCACTTTGGCAATATGTATTCACCAATTTTTTGTACTTTTAAGTCAGCAGAAAATCCACTTGAAAGCTACAATGTACTATTTGGTTACATTATAATCAGACTGACTAAGTACTCTGATTGCCAAAGCGAGATCAAATCTAGTCGGAGTTATTGCATATGCAGAGCTTTCAATTGATTTATTGCTGTATGGGTTGATGTCACAGGGTTATGTTCTGATCTGACCTTTTTCTCTCAATCATTACGTGCCTCAATAACTCGAAATTCCATAGTCCCACAACAACCCAGATCTTCGAGTATTGCTATAGCAACAGCCTTTTAACCAAGACTAATACTCTGCAGCATAATTAAAATTTTTATCTTTATATTTTTTGCTATCACCAGAATGTTTAAGGCAGATTCCAGCTGTATTCTCAAGTTCACTACAAACAATTGACCTACCAGAATATATAAGATACCCTGTATACTGATGGCAATCAGGGTATATATCAATGGTATCTAAGTTGAACTCATTTCAGAGAATAAGAGATGTGCTGTTCTCACCCTGTAGCATAATTCCCATCTGAGCCCTACAATTGCTTTTTCTCCAATCTGTGCTGGTTAATGAGATTTTCACTATCTTTTGATTATTGACATGGACTGTTCTGTTGAGATGTGGCCTATAGTATAAGCTGAAGTAAACTATATGTCAATCCAGGCTGGCAGAACTCGGATTGCATGCATATTTCACATACTATATCAATTGACAGATAAAAAGATCACACAGTAATTTACTATTCAGAATTATTTTCTCAAGAAGTTGGTTGGATCTCCCAAAATTGTCCACAACAAAACAACCAATACCTCTCTTGTATCTATGATTTATGAGAAATATTCTACTTTCATTATGCTACCTGAGAAACAAATTCTAGTTGGAAAAGTGAGGTAAGTAATGAACTATCTATGAGAGATTTCTATTTCATACTGAGCATTGCAAAGAACTGTGAGAACCATCAACTGGATTAGCGATTTACCATTAACCTCAATCTACATCACATATAAGTGAAGAAAATAGATTTAAATACTATTGGAGATATAGAAAGTTTGGCAGATATTAATTAAATAAATATGTAGATAATTGAAAATATGTTTGCGCCCACAGCAAAAAGAAAAATCATACTGTCAAATGCAGAGCAATTTTTAAACCACTCAACAGCAGCAGTGAAAGCTGAGACATTGTTGACAACTAGGCTCAGAAACTACTCTTGCGTCACTGGTGGGATTCTGGCAATACGATTGCCGAATAGTATAGTCCCCAAAGTTATTTCAAAGCCCAACAAAAGGTTATTCAATACAGTGGTAATAAAGACTTGGTGGTGTAAGCTAATATAGCTCTAGTACAGCATAGTGTATCAGTTCATATTTGAGAATTATTTTGACCACCAAATACCATTCATATTACTGTTACCACTACCATATATCAATTGTCAACTGCTATAACTATAACCTGCACAGTATACTCAGAAGCTTATTACCACATGCACAATTGTTCAAGCTGCTTCATCAAGTTAATATGACTGGTATGAAAGACTACTAATACACTTGGAAATAAATCAACAGTAAGCATAGGAGTGAAATGGCTATACTAGAAGACAGTGAGTCTATGATCAACACTCTGTCACATTTGTTGCAGCAAGAAAATGGAATCCATTGGAAATAAGGAATTCTGGCATCATGAGTATAGAAAGAGAATAAGAGAATTATATTATGTATCAGGCCGTGGGCAACCAAACAACTTGTGTGGATATTCAAGACCTGAATACAAGTATATGGTATCAACAGCTCCAAATATGCAGGGTAGCATCTGCTCTATATAATGATATTCCCGGTCTAGTTCTGGGTCTTCCAGACAGGGGGACTAGTACATGTAGGGTTATGATATTAGTTGGGTTAAAATTATAAAGCAGTGCTACAGGCATTTTCATTCTTGTGTAGATGTCGATTACATTTAGAGGCAGTCAGTGAGTTATAGTCTATTCAGAAATTCCGTACATCAGACCAACTGCAGCAGGGTATAAGACTGGGATTTTCACCAATTTGATAAATATGACTCACAGTTGATGTATCAGCAATGAGGATATTGAGCAGTATCAACAGATAATACTTGCTTATAAGTATCTAGATGGCTGAATCAACAGTGGTCTCAATTAACATAGTGGATCATATTAAATACAAGAGCTGGAGTTCGGAAATCTTGATACTTCTTACACTAAAGCAGATTCTTGGGTATGTCAACAGCACAGAAAGTACCAGATGTAAATGTGAGGGTAGATTTTGAAGTACTGATAAAGTAGTATGAAATTGCACAATCAATGAAATTTCCTTACCATGCAGAGGTATCTACAGCTGTAGTATAGTGTTTACAAAGATGGAAAGTTATTTTAAAATCAGTTGAAGGAGGACAACAAGGAGAAATAGAAGGGGCTTAACTTGACAAAGTATCTACCATCAGACCAAGTTAGTGCAAGAATGTATGGGAGTACTAATTGATGATGCAGAGATATGTGAATAACTTCAATTGATGTACTGATATCAGTTGCTCAAGTATTGGCAGTGATACAATGCCAAGGAGTAAGTACACCAATGACTGGATGAAGGGAATACTGAAGATTCATGATTGGAGGTTATTTCACTAAGTCAAAATACAACATTATTGCCACCTTGGCTACGAAATGGAAGCAGGTTGTTATTGAGATTACCGCCCACAAACCATAGTGACAATGGGATAATGATTTGAAAATTGAGTACAGGATTTTGTAGTTGCAAATAAAGAGATATTAATAAAGGAAGTATCAGAAGTCCCAGATGACATACAACTGCAGTAATGAGTGTGAAAGCAGTGATACTGAGGGCAAGAAGAAGTATCTCCACATGAATTGGAGGGAGACTCTGGAATGGTACAGATGGTATAAGGTGGGGCAAATTGAATAGTACTACCCAAGCACCTCACTGGTGGAGGTGGCAGAGCGGACAGAGACTGCAGTGTTGGCGGTACTTACAATAGCATCAATTGGAATGAACTTGATGGCAGCGATGTATGATATGAGCCCATCGAAGGAGAGCTGGTACTTGCAATACACTACTCATTCTTTCATTTGTGGAGATGGGTAAATTTCAAACAGTTTATAGAGTATACCAACAACGAAGGCAGAGAGATGGTTTACATTGCAGACTGGGCTGTACGTGACCCAATCAGATACTGTAATGGAAAATTGACTCTTCAACATCGTGAGGACAACAACTGCACACATTGTATTATTGTGATAACCATTTGTCATATTGATGCAGTATAGATTTCACTGTGACAATTGAGCCTTCTGTCTGATACAGTGCTGATTATCCCAGTCGATAGCTGTGCAATCAAGAGATAAAACAAATTGTCAATAGAAAGTACTCCAAGTCAAGGTAGCAGTCAGGGTGAAAGTCAAGGTCAACATCAGTAATGTTTTATGGGTATAAGATGCTTGTTCAGTGAGTTAGTCTGGCTGCATACCCATACTGCAGCAAAATGATACCAAGAGTTATGATCATTATGGTGGAGAAGCTGCAGGCAGAGTCGATTGATTTGTCAAATTTGCAGCATTAACTGCTGTATATTCCATCACATGTATAAAGACCACATTTGCAGAAAAGTGATATATTATGATTTCTGGATTGTAGATGAAGTATGGCACATTTGTTATACAGTAGCCAATAAATACTCCCTGAGTTATTCTGAAGTCAATATCCCCGGTTCCGCAGTATAAAATCTCATCTAATACTGTGAATCAGATTACTAATAGATTCTCCAGAGATGGCATCCACTCATCTCTGGCCTTATACATTGTCATACACACTACAGTGTGCATTGCATTGTTGCAGTCAAAATGGACTCTCACAGAGACAGTAAGGGTCAAGAATTTCATCAAAAGTCTAGTATTATTCAGTCATTTCGATTGGTGCTTCTAGATTGTACAATTTGTGCATTGAAGAACTCCATTTGACTTTGGTATGTAGTATGTAGTTGTTTCCCGCAAGATTCATTCTTGTATCCAGTATTCTGTAAATATTGTAGGTGCAAATGCATTACCTTTATTCATTCAAAATGACTTTACCTGCTTACCTGTCTCCTGTTCTCTAACAGCTTTTGATTCTTTGAATTTCTCTAAAGCCTCTGACTTGTACAGCCAATGGTACTCAGCTATAAGCATAGTGGCAATAATAAAATGAGATGTATATTATAACCTTCTCCAAACACTGTCTCCAGAGGTCTGTACATATTCAAGTATGTACTGTTCTGTGGCTCTGTGGGATTGAAGTTGTGAAAGCAAAAGGCTTTCAAGCTGACTAGAATTTGATATAGCTCTTATAATCACCCTAGCTGGTTACTCTCATAGTATCAGTTTACATTACAAACAACCCACAAATCTGGAAATGGTGGGATAGAAACTGACTGCAACATGACATTGATTTCACTGTACCATATTAAGATGTGTTTCTGGTCATGGTATATTCCAGCAGGCAGCTACTGTTGTCGATATCGGTTAGTTTGCATCGTTCTGATGATTGAACAGACAAGAGTTGCCAAGTAATACAATGGACTGTGGTGATTGACTTGACTTGGCGATGTTCTGGGTTGAGACTGTACTGATTTATCACTTTGATATTTCACTCCTTGTCCATAATATGAAACTGGGAGATCAGATTGTATAACAGTGGTATATACAACACTTTCTAAAGTTAATTATTTTTGTCTTTCCATCTGATAGTTTTCAAATCAATTTAACATTTCCATATGTCCTTGAAAATGATATAATACGATTGTGTCCCTTTACAGTTGGAATACATCACGAAAACACAGTGTAAATAAAGAATTGTAATCAAAAGCTAGTGATGTAAATTAATCCTTTGGAATTAGCCCAACTACTTAATGAATCGTGCATTCAATACACCAACTATTTAATAGTTTTTAATCACTGTAGTGACTGTGGACAAAATCTTAGTCAATAGTTTCTCATTCACTGGTTTTACTTCAGTATAAGCAACCTTAAGCAGATCAACTCAAATCCTGCTCATTGATGGTTTGGTGAGATGCCCTCTCTTTTGGTATTAACACTATTTGCACCACCTTTAGCATCACATATCTAGTCTGACCCTAATCCAATCCCTTCAACTAACTTTCCCAACTGGATCAAACCAATGCCACCTAAGGAAGTCCATACCTTATGTGCCCAGTTTGACAATTGTATTGATAATCTATACTATATAACATCAAGAAAATATTGTACATAATGCAATATTACACTGTAATCAGACCAAGTGCGATGTTGAAGGTAATGGACAACCAGTTAACTGATTTACCGAATCACATACTTATGGCAGTTCCTGGACTATAACCCACTTTGCATATTTTCAAGATATGCTGGAAAATACAAAATATAATAATCTACAGCAGAAGCTACAGTTGGGTGCATTTAAACACTTTTTAAGCATTTGCCAAGATTAAGTTCAACTACTGATAGTCTGGTAATATACAGAATACTTACAAATTCATACTGACAATTTTGATATTAGTTTGTAGAATGAAGATGCCATTAAATCCTGAAACAAAATCATATATGTAATTGACAATATATATTATTTGTAATCTCAAGAAACAGACTAACTATACCAACAACTATCTGTATATCTTAGACTTGAAACCCATGTAACTGCTGTGCTCATTATACCTCTAGAAATTCTATTTCTATTAGAATCCACAATATATCTATTTCAAACACAGACAAATCTAATAATCTCTTACTTTCTACATCATTGAACCCTTCAAGTTCTGATTACTTTGCAAGTTGAAAAGATATTGCAGCTAAGATTCACATACGTGCTGTGCTATAAGTGAAAGGTATCAAATGTCTTGCAGCAATTGATAGAAAGATTCTACAGCTTAATAATTGATATAATTTCCATTATTACAATGCTGTCAAACTGGTGGACACTAACTACTTTGCCGATTTATTTTCAGTACATGGGAATAGTACAGCTGCCATTATTACTTTTCTTGAACATACATCCAGAAGATGTTACAGCATTACAGCTTCTGGTCAAGACTCTGACTGCTTTGTATATGTTTGTTGTATACAATTCTATTACCAAATTCATGGCATTGGCCGGAGGTAATGTCAAGGCAGTGGTTGGTGAAGCAGTTCTTAGAATGGTTTGTAAAGAAATATTGAATGCAGAAGTAAATTACACACAGTAGGATGTGACAGAAGTCCTATAATATTCAATTGGCTGAGAAACTAGCCGTTGTGAAAAGAAGTTAGCACTACAAAATGATAACTTAGTGGAGTAAAATATATTAACACTCCTGGTGATCCAGAGCCAGGTAATCGGGATATCATGTAGGGATTGTTTGCTCACAGGTAAATGTCATGCAAATCGCAATTCTACAGATAATTCGGGGTCAATATAGTCAGAGATTACTGTGTCCACAGAAGTTGTTTATATGACTAATGATTTTGCATATGCTTCATAAGGTGTATGAGACTTGCACAACAGCGATTGCGATATGTGATGGAATTCAGCCCAGGCCCATTACATATAATGTGGATAAGCTATGAGTATTACACTGTAAGCTGAATGTAGCATTTCAAAGTGATTTTTGTACTCTTGACATGTTAGTGTAGTCACCAGAAATATTGTCTGGATGTATAAGGAGGTATGCTGCAACCCAATACTGTATACAGGGTAAATGTGAGATTGTAAATTTGAAGAAAGGCTGGCTGGAAGTATCAGAATGTTAGTCTTGGGGGTGGATTGTACCAGATGTTAACAGATAATCACGATCTGAAAGGGATAGCTTAACTTACTGTTTTCTAACAATGACCAAGTTGTGGTGGCAAAAGAAAGAGAGGAGGAATTGTGATGGAGATGGCATCAGTGGATATGTGAGTACATGGGAATGAAGGGATATAATCTACCTTATATGGTATACGATCAGTTTGATCAATATTGATACCTACCGAATCAATTTAAATGAATTTGGAATTGGAGTGGTACCTACAATATTAGGTACAGGAAATTAACTGGTTCATGACAGACACTTAAATTCTGGTTTCTAATGATGAATATCCCAATTTCCTTACTTCTCCATGTTCCATTTTTCTCTGTATCATCTATCATACTACAGTTTCCTGATACTATAAATCTATGTCAATTCTCTCTGCTATTGTATCACCATTAGCAAAATGTATTTCTTTCACTGGGAGCATCTCAGAACCTCTGGGAGTGTTCAGGAGTTGTCAGACCATAATCTCAGGGTGCTTATATCCCAGACTAGACTGGACTTATGCAGTGGGCCATTAGATGCAGCTGGAAGCACTGGTGAAAAATCTGCGTTGACATGGGTGGTCTGGTGACAACCAGGGGAGCCCCTTTGAGTGTGGACAACAAGGCTGGGAATGATAGTGACGAGCCTGGGAGTTCTAATGACACACCTGGGAATGCTGGTGAGAGGCCGCGGAGCACCTCAATTGACTGAAGAACAGTCTGGGAAACACAACATCATGTTTTGGAACACTGCTGTTGCACCTCGGAATCATAGGTACTACTTATTGTTCAATGAGTTTCAAACCTCTTGTATTTGGTTTGTGTTCTCATCTATACAACTATGGGTCTATACAGCAACCCAACTCCACCCGGTATATCTGGACTGGCTGCAGACAGTGCTTGAGAGAAAATGGAGGTGTGCCTGAACAAGACATTCGAGTGAACTAAGGGATACACTTGGAGGCCATTATGCTGTGAACATAGAGATGCTCTTTGAAGGCTGTGATCAAGCAAGTTTGCAGATGCACTTGGAAGCTGGCCATGACCCAGTGAACTCGGAGGCCATAATCAAGCGAGATTCGGGATACAGTTGGAGGCCACATTTGAGTGACTGTAAAGATTCACTTGGAGGCCATGATCGAGCGAGATTGGAGGAGTACTTGGAGTCTGGAGGCACCCCAGGTGCTTGAGACTCTGTTTTTCAGATTGTTGACTCATATCGGTGGAAATATGAGGAGGTAACTGTACCTGTGAGCTCTCACTGGGAGCTGGCAGGAGGCAGTCGATCATGTAGGAAGGCATGCCAGAAGCTGAACCTCAACTCAAGGGTTAACTCATAATTGTGAGCATGAAGGGAAGCCAGACATTCTTTGGTGGATGCTGTGTTGGGTGTATGCTTTACTTGGTGATCACTCATGATCATGGCATGGAGAGATAGAGAGAGAGGACATAACTTTGTGTCCTGCGATGATGGAAGAGTTGTGGACGAGACAGAGAGATGTGGGATAAAGATCCGAATGATATGGAGGATATGAGTGAAAATGGGAAATGAGGGGTATGACCGGCATGAGTGGGTTTAGAAACCCGCATATCATTAATCTTACCTCCCAGATTGGGAGTCATACCGGCAATGTCAGGAATAGTGAATTGACTTGCCCACGAAATCCTTCACATTCCTGTTTCTGATATTGATATCCCCTCTCCCCTCTCATCTATCTCTTTCTCATCCTCAACTCTACCATCACCTACAAACCTCAAGGTAAGTCATCCCTGTCTATCTCTCCATACGATGATCATGACTTTACACCGAGTTCCACATACACTGAGTACAGCCTACTCCGAGTACTGCATGATTTCAAGATTGACTGTCTCCCCCTCCCAGCCAGTCTCTCATCGCTCATCTGTTTGCAGATCCTGTTGTACTCATATTTCTATAGTCGCACGATCACGAGTTAACCAATCAATTGAGTTTCTGCTCCCTTGGCGCCTCTATCCCGATCTACACTCTCCCGATCAACCACCTGCATCCACTCCCTCAATCTCGATGGATCATGGTCTCAACGTGCATCTCCATACTCGCTCAATGGCGGCCTCCAAGTTCGCACAGCAATGGCCACCATGTGGATCTCCAACCTCTCTCAATCAATGCCTCTAAGCGCGTACAATCATGTCCTCCATGTGCATCTCCAAACCAGCTCAATTACGGCCTCCTAGTGCATGTTTGTGTTCACTCCATCCAGTCATCCAAGTGCATTTCCAAACTGGCTAGATCATAGCGTCCAAGTGCATCTCCATACTAGTTCGATCATGGCCTCCAAGTCAATCTCTAAGTTTACCTGATCACAGTGCGGTGAAGCTGTGGAGCTAGATGGCAGTAAGCCCCTCATCAATGCTCTGCCGTGCCTCTCACAGCATCCAATCGGAAATCATAGGAAAGACCAATTCTGGCTCAAGGACCATATGAACATCATCAGAGGATATGATGGGGTACCGAGTCATATGGAGCCACACTTAGTGTTTGGCTCCATGGAGGCTCAGGAACAGTGCGTAACAAACCACACAAGGTGCATTGATCAATGAATACTTGGCAACATTGCATCGGACCAAGAGCTGAGAAAGATTGGGTGTGTATGTCATATAATCAGATGGTGACTATCCACCTCGGAGTCTCCCAAATATGGACTCCCCATCGCTCCATCCATCACCGGGAACCTGGCATCTCCAGACCCTCCCCCCCCACAGTAACTCAGTCCGCCACTTGTTTCGCTGTATCTCTGTATGCCCCCTGATGGCTGCCCCCTGCCACACTGAGTATTTTGCCCCGGCGATGACCTCCATGAACATCTCACAGTGCGCTCAATCGGTGTCTCCATGTCACTTCCAATTACACTACAGTACTGTCTGCAGCCAGATTGTGTGTATGTAAATATGTAGAGAGACTTAGCTAATACATGCCATGTTCTGATGTTGCTAATCCTGTGACTGTAACAAAGACAAACATGATAGACCAAATGCCTTTTGGTTATGGAATCCAACAACCACTGCTATGAGTATACAGCACCGGGTTTCCTGCAGAGCTTCACAAAGGTCTCAGCTGCTCTTGCAGTCTCCCGCAGACCTGTACAGCGGTCTTATCTGCTCCAACATTTGACTGTCTCATAAGTCACATATTGTAGCATCCTGAATACACCTTCATAACTGCAGGTGCTTTTAGAAGCACCTGAGAATACCCTTCCAGAGTCTGAGGGTGTATTTTGTAGCTCCAGGGGGGCATGGGAGCGTCAGGATGTACTTAGGAGCACTGGTGAGGTCGACTGGAGTGTCTGCAAGGGTTGCCGGTTGGTTCTGGACTGATTTACATTTTGCTGATGTTATAATGATACGTAAACACCAAGTATATCATATATTCAAGATCGACTATCTCACACCCCCATACAGAATACTTATTTGGTATGTCTCATTTCTCAGTATACCTTGTAATCCTCTGCTTTCACTCCCCTTGGAGCAACCAAACGAATGCTACAGTCTCTATTCCAGACATATGGCACTATGCTTTAATAACTGCCAGATTTTGCAACTCCCTCTGAGTTACCTCCGGTGCTTTTGAAGTCAACATGTTGACTCAACTTGCCTTACATTTCCACCACGATGAGTAGATCAAAACATATGTTCATAGCTTCAGCATTTCTGGCCCACTATGGACTCTGTACCTTGAGATTAACTATCTCCAAGATGGACCACCGCTGGATGCACTACAATTTCACATGATTAGCCTCTCTATTGATCTGACCACACTTACCAAGTTTGCCTCATAATTCCCGTGAAGTCAATCTCTCACAGCACTGAATTGGTATCACCAGGTGTTGCTCCATGTACATCTAAGAACACTCTGCAGCAGGACTGACTCAAACAGTGTGGCAATATATTCAAATTTTCATCTGCAAAATGTATTTTTGTCACTGGGAGCCTTAGGGAGTATTTGGGAGTTGTCAGAGCCGAATCCCAGAGTGGTCAAATGTAAGAGTTAACTGGACAGATACATTGGCCTTCAGGTGAGCTTGGGAGCACGGGCAACAATTGCCTGGAGAGAGAGAGAGGATTGACATAACTTTGTGTTCTGTGGTGATGGTAGCTTTGTGGATGAGAAAGAGAGATTTTGGATGAAGATGGGAACAATGTGTAGGATGTGAGAGGATGTTGGAAATCAGGGGTAGGACTTACCAGACCGGGTTTAGAATATCTCATATCAGTCTGCTGCCAAGCAGTAGTGGGAGTCATACCTGCTGTATCAGGAATTGTAAATTGACCTGTAATTGGAATGCTGTCAAGTCCCAGTTTGCCATGTTGATTCACTCTATCTCGTCTCATCTCTCTCTCCCTTGTCCTCAACTCTACCATCTCCTAAGAACAAGATGTTAACTTATTCCTCTTTATTTCTCCATGCCATGATTATGAGTTAACACCAAGTACAGCATACACCAACTAACAGTATACACCAAGTACAGCATACACCAATTACAGCATCAACCCAAGATCAACTGTCTTCTGCTCCCAGCCAGTCTCTGATCTCTCATCTCTCATCTATCCGCAGATTTTCTTGTACTCTGCTCTCTACATTCCCATAATTCCAGTTAACCAATAAATAGAGTCTCGGCTCCCATCATACCTCCCAGTCAATTTACCACCTCCCTTTCAATTTGTGGCCTCCAGATCCACCCCCTCCAAGTACACCTCCAATTTGACTCGATTGCTACCTCCCTCAGAGTACAAATATCTATCCAAACTCAGTCGATTATGTACTTCCAAGTTTGCCCAATCATCGCATCCCAGTGGATTTTCAAACTGGATCAATCCCAGTCTCAAAGTTCACATCATCATGTCGACAGTGTTGATCTGCAACAGCTGTCAATAATGGCTTCCCAGTTCTCGTGATTGTGGCCCCCAAAATCGTCTCTAAACACAGTCGATTATGGCCTCCAAGTTCATCCATAAACTCACTCAATCATGGCCTCTAAATTTGCACAATCATGGCCTCCAACTGCATCTGCAAACTCCAACTATCATGAGCTCCAAGTTCACACAATCATGTCCTCGAAGTTCATCTCCAAAGTTGCTGGATCACTTCTTCCAAGTTTGCGCATACAACCCTTCCAAGTGTATCAGAGAACTGGTTTGCTCACCACCTCCAAGTTTGGATTTTCCAGCCACCCAAGCTCATCTTGACACTCGCAGTATCATGGCCTACAGGTTTGCATAATCACAGCCATTGAATTCATCCCCAAGTTCGGTCGATCAGGGACTCAAAGTTCAATTGTTAGTTCATTTGATTACTGCCTGCAAGTGCATCGTTGAGTCCACTTGATTATGACCTCCGTCCAAGTGCATATCTGAACTCACTTAATCGCCGCATCCCAGTGCATCTTGAAGTTCACTTAATCAGCATCACCAGGTTCTCCTCCAATTGCGCTCACATACAGTCTGCAGCCAGATTGACTGTCTTTATATATATAGATTGACTGAGATAGAAAATAAATGCCATAGTCTGATGTAGCATATCATTTGGCGATTGTAACAAAGATGAATATGATAGACACGATGTCTTGCAGTCATGAAACCGTCAGCACCACTATGTTGTAAATACCACACCAAGCCTCCCGCAGAGCTGCACAGAGGTCTCATAAACTGCTCTGGAAGCCTCCCACCGACCTGCACAGAGGTCTCAGATGCTTCAAAATCTGATTATCCTATAAGTCAAATATCAAAACATCTTGAATGCACCTCCCTAACTGCAGGTGCTTTCAGGTGCACCTGAGAAAACTCTTGCAGCAACTGAGAGCATTGTGCTTAGCTCTAGGGGGGCATGAGAGCGACTGGAATTACAAGGAAGCACTATTGAGGTCGACCGGAGTGTCTGGGTGGCTTGCAAATGACTTCGGCAATGTTTTATATTTTGCTGATCTCATGACATCTCACTTTGCCTTATAATGGGCTTGAAGAATTAATATCAAGCTTCTTAAATTCCAAGCTTCAAGATAGCTCACATACCAGCTTCCAAGGAAATCTTTGAACCCACATGGTAATGACTTTGATCTACAAATTTCAAGTGTACCCCAATATTACCCCCATGTTTACATCAATTACATCCATCAAGTGCAACTGCAACCTTGTTTGAATACTGCTTTCAATTGTATGTTTCAAGTTCACCCAATTACAGCCTTGAGGATTTTATAATCATGGCCTCTAACTCATCTCTAAGCTTACATAATTATTATTTCCACATGCCTTTCAGATTACACTCCAATGCTATCTAGCAGTAGATCAACCATGTATTTCATATATACAGTGGTAAATAGAGAATATAAGGCATATTGTAATATTGCAAATCTTCTTGTAATTATAAAACACCTATGTCAATTAGAAATATGTAATTGACAAAATGGCTTGTGGTTGTGGAACCTCAGATATGAAGAACCACTTCTCTGGGAATACTGTACAAAGTTTGGAGTATTCTGTAGAAGTTCACAGATGTTCCAGCTACCCCAATTTTTCAATATTCTAGGAGACCAATTTTGTATTATCTGGAATGCACCGTCACAACAGCTAGTTCTTTTTGAAGTAACTTAGAACACTCTTGCAGTATTTAAAATCACTTTGCTTAGCTTTAGAGGGAGCTGGAACAATCTGGAATTACATGGAACTATGAATAACATTGACCAGAGCTTCTGGGAGGTTTGCATGTGGCATCCAGATTATTCTACATTGTGGTAATTACCTCTACAGTCCAAGATAGTATCAACATGGACAAATATGGTGGGAAAGTGATAGCAGCATTTGGAAATGATGATTAAGCAAGCTTTGAGATATACTTGGATGATGAGATAAAGTGCATACAGAGATAAACCTACCAATGTGGCATGTTTTACTTGGACATATTAGAGGAGAAAAATTAGAAATTGACTTTCAGGCCAAGACCATGTGAATATGGAGCTGAATTTAGAGACTGTACTCGCTGTTTATGGATATTCAGATTACATGATCCACGATGTCTATATTGAAACTTGATTGCCTGCAAGTGGAGATGGAGATTAAGAGAAGTCAAAAGTATACTTCAAGCAAGCTGGCTGTACTTGAAGACAGATAGTGACAATACATTGGGCTGGACTGTGATGGTAGCAATGACGTGAATTGGGAGGTAAGTTAACTGGATTAAGGTTTACTTGAGGCTGAGCCACTAAAGACAGGTCAACTTTTAATTATATATATTCAATGAGTAGACATTTACCTTTTTGCTCCAGAGGAGCTAGATGGACATTATTAGAACTGACAGAAGGTACATAGAGTGGTTAACTTTTAGTAGACATCAAGGGAAACTGAGTATTGTTTGTAGATGCTGGTTGGAGAGAGTCAGTTTGAAGACTTGGTATTCACAGACTATCATGTCATGAGATGGTAAAAAAGAATTCCATAGCTTCAAGAGTTTAGATAACGATACAGTGGAGGGCTACACAGTTCAACAGGATAGAGACTAAGGATAATACATAAGGTATTGAAAGGATTAGGGATATAAGAGATATAATCTGCCCAATTAGACTTTGTTTCTCTGATCCCATATATTGAATATGCCATGATGTAGATTGTTCCTACCTTATTGTGTTTAGCAAATGATCTTGAGTACACAGTACTCTTTCAAGTCGTAGTTTCTTAAGATTATTTGCACAACACCGTTTGCAATCTCTCTGTATCTCATCTGTGAATCTACCAATACCTGAGCGCAGAAGGTTATGCTATCCCTCTCCACTCTCAGATACCTTGATACAGAGTCAATACCGGATAAAGAGATCAACCACCAATGACCAGCTGTAGGAGACCATCTTCCGTTTCCCTACATTTCCTCAATCCCAAGTGTACCAATGAAATGCATCCCAGCTGCTACAAGTTTCCATCCTAATTGAATCTCTCGACTTATCTGCCCAAGAACCCTAATGCAGTATCTCATGCGAATTAGATGTCCTCAATTAGCAGTGAACCGATTGATAGAGTCCCAGTCTCTGGCATACCTATCTGCAAATCCACCTTATCCATAACCACTCAATTACCACCTTCAAAGTATATTACTATGTTGACTCAACTGTCATCTCCAAGAATAGATAACATCTTTGCTAAAGTATACCTGCAAGGTTACAGAATCTCTATCACTATATGTAGCCAGCACTGTCTTGAGGTATACCTCCAAATTTGCTCAATTTCTAAATTTCCAAGTAAATAGCAACATCTCAAAGTATATCTTGAAGTTAACTCTACCTTACCCATGAAGTGCATTTCTAATGTTGCTTGATTATTATCTTCAAGTTCACTCAATTACCATGTCAAAGTACAGCCATTACCATCTCTCAGTACCCTTGCCAATTTACTCTATCTAGGCCTCCATATGCATTTCTCAGTTTACTCTACCTCTTCATCTCCAAGATCTCTCAATCACCATCTCCAATTGCAAACAATACCATCTCCAAAAATGCAACTAAGATTACTTAATCTTAGTCATCATGTCAATTCCTCAGTTTGCTGCATTTCCATCTTCCAGTTTGCATCATTACCATTTCCAAGTACAGCCTGCATCATCTCTAAGTACACCTCCAAGTGCATCGCAAAGTTTTGCTTTATCTCCAAGTGCAGCCAGCTCTGTTTCCAAGTATATACCTCTATATTTACTCTATTGCTAGCAGCTTATGCACATCTCTCTATACTGAAGAGAGATCTATATATGTATATTTGACAGTATTTGAGTACCATCTGTTGCTTGATCAACTGTATAGATATATATAGAGTAACAGTGATAGACAATATTTGTCATATTATATTGTAAATCATATTGTGTTTCTGAATTACAAATGACTTCATCTGTTTGATGCAATAGTTAAAATCTCGTACAGTACTGGAATTTGAAACCATCAGGAGAATATTGTGTCCATTTCAGTGTACTGTAGGAGACCTCAGTCAATATCTCAGTATCACCAACATTTCATTATCCTTTTGGCCATGTTTTGTTGAATGCTGTATACATTCTGACAAAGATAGAAGCTTTCAGGTATATGGCTGATTGCATCTGGAGTATCTGAAAGCACAGTAAGTTGCTTCAAACGGGCTTGGAAGTGTTTGGGAACATTGGGGAGTACAGATATTATTGAGCAGAGTGGCAGGTATATATTTTCATAGCATTCAAATGGATTCATATACTGTTGATAGTGGCAGTTGGCACCATTATCAGTACTCCCATGGCAGGAATGACTCATCAGACTTCGATGTGAATCTTACCAGACACCACAAACTGGTTCGTGGTATTATTGGAAGATTGTGTACATAGTTCCAGTATATCTAGAATCATATATATATTGACTATTCACAATGTAAGATCTGTTATAGCTCATTTAATTCATTTCCTCCGAATTACATTTATGAGCATCTAGTACAGATATACTGATCTTATCAGAAATACCCCTCTGTTTGTGCTTATTACTCTGACAATTCCAATTATAACAAATGTTCCAAAAGATGCTACAAGAGAAATTACTGGAATCTTAGCATATCTATAATAGAGCCCAGATGTAAAGTGCCAATATTGATAAAGACAATTATCGCTGTCTCTCAGACTCAGACAAACTAGACATTCAATACCTGTTCCTTCGAACCATTTGTGCTTTACTGATGTATTGAAACAATCAGCCGCTGTACAGTCTTGATAGAAATCGATTAGAAGATTCTTCAACGTGAACAGATGAAATTCAGTCTCATGGAGCCTCTCTGAGTGTCTGAGAGTTTTCTTCGTATAATTCTACAATTACAAGATTCAGACCACATTATCATCAAATTGTGGAATTGTTCTAAACTCATAACTGGACTATGCTGCCACCCAACATTGTCGCACTGATCATTCAAGGTATTTTTTTATTCTTTTAACTCCCCAGAATACACTCTGATAAACTCTTCATTGCTGGATTTGTTCTTTCAGATACATATCAATATTTCAGAAGTTTTGCAACAAAATATCATAATAGTTTAAAGCATGAGAAATTGTCTTCAAAATGCTAAATATTCAACCCTTTAGATTGGTAAATTTTAAATATACTGGAACTACTACCCTCTTTCCAATAATCACTTTAGTGCACCCCAACTCATAAGCCACAATCTAAGAAAGCAAAACGCAAATATTTCTTTTATATGGAACAATTTGATAGATTATCTTATACCTATTTACATTATTTGACAATAAAATTAATTCACAGTACAGTATATATCGAACTAAAAATGCTTGATTTCCAGCTATATACGATCAATGTTATCTGATATAGCGATCATCTCAACATACTGCTCCCATCCAGCAACTTCTGTGATGGGTAGAATATAGCACATATCAGTCTGTTCGATAATCTGAATGAATCAATTAATATAATCTGGGCCACCAAGTAGATTTTTGTACCTTGTTTAAATTACTAATATATATATTTCAGCTGTAGAATATAATGTCCGCTGTTGGGTATACATGATCTTCTGTGAAGAGATCTGAATCATTTGCCAAGGTTTTAGGTACTGCTGAAAATTGATTAGCTAATTCCATGGTATCCAGATTGTGTATAATACTGAAGAAGATGGAACTCATTATGGGAGATATTATTGGAGTTAATCTGGATAATTAGCATATGATGTATGTTACTAACTTCAGGCATGATTAGGTGGTTGACACTGATATAATCCAATTTACAATCAGTTTCCAGATACTGAACTGAAGTAGGACAGGAGAAGAGTTGCCAGTAATACAACAGTCCACTATGGAGTTGAATATATACACTGCCAATAAGTACATTCTAATCACATATAACCACCCACCCAGTACAGTTATATCACCAACCATTACAATGTGGGTGAAATACCTATGCAAATTTGAGAATACTGTAATCGACTAATATAAGGTAGAGTAATATTCAATTGATTCAACATCAGCAACAACCCTTGTTTCCATCAGGAACACCTGGGTGTTCCTGACGGCTCTGACAGCTTTTACGGAATGTGGTGACCTATACACACCATCAGAATGACATGTCTGTCGCAGTCTTCGCAGGGGGTCCAGTAACAGTGTTGCGGTTCACACAACGCCTGGTAATCTTGATGCCTTCGTCTGGCCAAGTGCCACATTTCACCTCTACGCTGTTGCGAAATATTGGATGCCGCACTCTCCCCACATATGTTTAGCTTTGGGATGGTTTCACTGATTACAATACAGTCTTTGCTTTGGAGACACAGCTTGCCATTGCATTTGTTTCCCCATTATCGTATTTTACAGGTCTGAAATATGCTGTCCAATCTTCACACTCTCTAGTTCTATGCCCTCAGTCCTCAAATCTCTGAGTTGATCCATCATCTGCTTGCGATACTTCTTCCTCCTTATCTGGATCCACATCGTCACCATTGTTACCCTCATACCCAACAACATCAATGGTTCCCAGGTCAAACCTCTCGAGTTCGGTTGCGGCCTGTTGTTGCCGGCTGGCTGTGGGTATGGCATTCTGCTCATCGCTCTCCTCACCTTCATCTTCATAGTCCCCACTGCCCCCTGGCATCTCAAAATGCAGTTCTTCATTTGTGCAATTGTTGTCTATTGGGATGTTTGGGTCCATGCGGGCGATCTCAGGCTCCTCAAGCGCCACTTCAGAGGTCAGATTGTCCAGAATAATAGCATTGTCAACATGCACTGCTTCCATGCCGATGAGCATGGCAGGCATTGGGTTCTCTGCATGTTGGATTTGATGCTTGACTGGAACAAGGGTGTTTTTCACAACCTCTGTTGGTAGTTCACTGGTAGTGTGTTCCAGGTTTTCATCAAGAATGTATACGTGAGAGAAACACCAGCCGAGGTTAACAACTTGGGACACGTTGCAGCACTGCACGATGCATTCTTACCACTGCCATTCTTGTTGTTCAAGTGGTTCGAGTGATTAGGTCTGTCAGCTTTCAGCTTTGACTTAAACGCTTTCGGATGAACACTTTTGTTGTTTTGCCACTCCAGGAGAACATGGCGCAATGCGGTGCAGGCAAACATGATCAGTGGAGAGGGTATATGACCGTCCTTGTGGTCAATCATGGAATAATAAAATCCATCAGCATACTGGCCGCAGTTATTCGCCAAATGATGAAATTTGACGTAGATATACCCGGGGATTGCTTCCACCAGGAAGTGAAGTGGATGCTGGCCATTTATTTGCAGCTTTGGACTCTCTCTGCATTGCATTTGAACCGCATACCCCACCTTCCACACGCTCTGCTATAAGAAAAAGGAAAGTTACTATCTGCCAGCAGGGAATCAATCAATTCCAAATGCTCTGCATCGGATTGAAAGCGGTGGAGATCATCAACGTCTAGTATGTTGTCCCTGGCTGATTGAATGAAATGGGATTGAACCATATCGATGTGTGCTCAAACCTGGTACCTGTTTGAGCTTGTAATATCCAACGTGGGCTGTTGCTTCAGCATACCTCTTTCAAGATCTCATTTGTGCGTGCTTCAAATGCTATGGACCAAATGTTGTTTTGCTGCATAGCAGTATTCCAGTACTACTCTAATATCTGCCAGGGTGGGGCTTCAGCTAATGCTTTTGCAACTCGTCGCGTTGCATAACTCACCATCTCCAAGTCGCTTGCACTCATAGATGGCTGTCTGTTCCAGATGTTGATCTACAGGAGTCTTCCCATCGCAAATTCAAGATTTGTCATGTCTGAGGGACCAAATCAGTCAATGCCACGACTGCCGGAGACCACTGATCGAGGTGTAGACACTGCCTATGGTTGCAATTGCCACAGCCTCTGTCTCTGATTCGTTTCAGGATCTCGCGTTTGCAGTGGATTTGTAATGATCGCGCGGGCTTCTGGATTAGGGATGGGGGTAGGCCGGTTTTCAACACCACTGAGCGGAGTGGGAGTGCTAGCAATGACGGATTCGGGGCTGGATACAACTCGACTTGTTGAGTCTATCCATGAGATTCCTGTGGGTGCTGGTGTGCTACGACTGCTCACACCCGGTGTGTCGGTTGGAGTATATACTGACCATTGCTGTGTAGTAGACAGGGTGGAAGTTACATGTTGAGTGATAACTGCAACGCGAGAATTGTTCAGCAAGGATGAGGGGGTGGAGTTCTGACCTTGGATTGTAGATGTTATGGAACTCGTTCCTTGAGAGGAATCCCCTTCACCAGCCAGTACGGAAATGCATCTCTTGGCCGTGGGCTGTTCAGAATTCCCTGAATGCTCGCTCTTGTGTTCTCTCTGACGAGTAGCAAGACTTCGCACATTTTGTACAACCGTAATCATTCCAGGGTGAGGTCTTTCGGAAGGCATCGTCCTATACTGATGTTCCATGTTAAGAATGTAGGAATAATTTCCTCTGCATGCATATGCAATGGTAGGCAAGGTAGACTCTGATTTGAGCGACCAGGGAGGGATTCGAAAACAAAGGGAGGTGCAGAGGATACTGCACTAGACTGTGCACCAATATCACCGGTGAAGGTACTTGGGTACGAGATCCCTCGAACAGCATCCAATCATCGGGTTCACTGCCATCAGATCATACTCAGATTAAACTCAGCATTGATAATCACTGTTACAGCAACGTCTGAAGGTCTATTTGCACCGCTTGAAGGGTGTTATGCCCTCTTGGTGCGATTGTCGTAGTATTGCACATGATCTTGGCACAATACTTCGAACCATCATTTGTGTATATCATCAGCTTCCCTGTGCATATCGCCCTTTGGCTAGCAAAAAGTATCGCAAAGCAAAAAATAACATATTCTCCATCCCATGACCTAAGATGCATGTGCTTTTTCTACCGCTAGGCATGTTGGTAGCCCTGTTGGATGGTTCTAGATTTGGGACAACCTGAGAGTGACTCAGTTTGCCCCGAGATGCACGAGGTCTGAGCGGTAAAAGTGGTGTATGATGCAAAAGCAACACACCACTTCGGAAACATTCCTCACTGCAAGTACCAAATCTCGTCTCGAGGCTGCTCATTCCTGATATGCCTGGTGGTTCTGCAGCAGAAAGGCCAGGCCGTGTTGAGTGGATAAACCAACAAAACTCAGGATACGAATCATTATTATCATATCTCACAAGTTGAACCCAAATATCACAGGAACCCGAGTATATAATTCCCTTCTTCCCGCTCACAGCTCCTGTCTCAGTTTCACCCTTATTGAACACACAGCCAGCAGCCCGAACTATCTCGACATCATGTGACTTGGACCAAACAATGCCTCACGATCCAAATCACACCCAATAACCTAAATAACATTGTATGTTCTGTCTGGCCTTCATTTCGCTGCATGGAACTGTATCATAATTCTAACGCCTCGGATGTAGATTCATTTTCAACTGAAAGCAATGCCTCCAAAGGTGTTCGGCAAAGGATGGGGGAAGGAAACAGCTTGAACAAAAATGCCGACTTCAGTTATAAATTGACGCCTCTGGTTGGATCAGGACCATAAAAAGGAATTGATCTTGAAACACATACATGGACTCATACGGACATACAAAGTTTGCGGCATCAAGGATGAGAGGGAATGGGAACACTTTTATGATATAATCATTCTTGATCCAGTCATGACTCGTCACTTTTCACCATTTCAGCTGATGTGGCCACACCTCAGGAGTGGCTGTTGGCCATTTCAGGAGTTGTGGGCAGCCTTCCGCTCCTATATGGGGCAAATGTTTGAAAAAACCCACAACCAAATGAACATTTTGAGGTGGCACAACCCCCATGCCTCCTCGATCACTGTAGCAATCAACAGAAAACCACCTCAGGGAAGGTCAAACGCACCGGCAAGCGTTTCTCTTGGTATGGTAACGATGATCTGAGGGCACAGATTGAGCCACCAGGGTGCCAGCAGTATCAGCCAGGCGCCTTCCTGGCCGTTAGACCACTACATTGGTGTGAGAAAATCGATGAGGATGATCTTGATGAGAACTGGGCGGATCCTTGAGTGCTGAGCGGTGGAAGAAGCCGTCCTGGTAATGGCAATGAGAATGAAGACGGCCAGGGTGATGAGTCCATGCAGGGCGGTGAGAATGGGACCAGGAAAGAGAAGGGAACAATTGCTGGCAAGAGGAAATGGAAGGTGACCGAGGACGGGAAGGGGAACGGGAAGGTGAAGGGGAAGGCAATGGAAGAAGGGAAGGGGAAGGGGAAGTAGAAGGGGAAGGGGAAATGGAAAGGGATTGTTATACAAACCCCAGGGGGAGATGATATCTCTCGTGATGTTGCTTTACAGTTGCAGAAGGGACTGTTCTAGGCGGACTTGGACAGGGAGGGCTACCTAGGACAGGTATATTTTGAGAGGGGAGCAATGCCCAGAGTGGAAATGTCCTGATATGATCAAACCGACTCTACCAAGGAGTTGGATGACGAAAATGACTCCGAACATGATTGCCAAGTGGATCTGCACATGGAGGATGATGTGGACGCACTGTCTGGCATTGATCTCGACCGCATTGTGGATATGGAGAGGGACGGTGATGATGAATAGTAGGAATATGCACAGGAAGAAGACGAGGAGGAGGAGGATGAGGATGACGATGAGGATGATGGCAAAGAACCTCGGACAATTGGCCAGGGAGAGATGGTCAATACATCAGCTGACAATGTAGATACCATGGTAGACAATCAGTCAATCGTGCTAAACATGGCCTGGAGATGCGTGAGCATACCCCATGGCTGTGACTTCCGGTGCATGACCCAGGGCCACGAACCCCAGAGCCTCCCACATGACCATGAACTCCAGAGACTCATCCCCCCAGTGGGCTGGTGTTTTTGGCGCTTGGGAGGTCACAAAAACCTCGCCTGGCGGTGCCAACTCTACTCATAGTGGAGGCAGCCAGAGACACCTCAGATGTCGATGTGGATCTGCAGCTGCTTGGCGAATCGGCTGGTGGCGACAGTCTCCCTGATATCCCTGCCCCCGATGTCCCTCTGCCTGTTGTCCCTCTCACTGCGGTGCGCCCAGATGACTCTGTAGGGGAGAAGTGTACCAGTCCACTCAGTGCAGAGGAGGCAATGGTCATTGCGTTCATATTATGGTTGGGATCTTGGTTTGTGTGTTTCCTTTGCTGTATTTAATTCATCTCAGGTACTAATTAAGGCATGCGTGGAGGTGTTTTGTTCACTGAGTGTTGTTTTGTTTCCAGCTGGTTTGGGTTAGGGGTCGGGTTGTGGGCTTATTCATTTCTTTGGTTCTAAACTACGTATCTCAGGCATTGATTATTACACACATCTCGAGGTTTTTGAATTGCTGTGGGTTCATTTCATATATGGGTTGTGTATTGGTTTGATTTTATTTGTAGTATTTGAGGACAACATGCATTCAGTGTTTTTGCAACTCCTGGCATGTCAGGAACCTCCTTGTGATGGTGTTGAGGCTCAATAACTATCTCAAGTCAGCTGAAAGTATTGTGAGCTTACACCCACACCAGACTGCTCAGCACCAGCACCAACATTCGTCCCTGTCTACAGTGTATACTCCACCCCTCACGTGTCGTCGACAATGCCAGAAACGACCCCTTGCCATTGCAGCGAATATTCATGGCGAAAAATGTTCACCTGTGGTAGCTGGCGACTTACACATAGCAAATTACACCATCCTGAACACCTTCAAGTTGCAAACCAGAAGAATCTGATGATTCGCAGCCCGGCCCGATGTGTTGTGCCCACCCAGCATCATGAATTCAATTCTTACCAAAATTCAGCCGAAGACTTGGACGCATTTCCCTACCTCAAACACATTGAAAACATTGCAGACTTGGAGTCCCAACCACCGCCACCACCTCTGATACTGAGGGAAAGATACCCCGGTGCCGGCGCTCAACAGAATGATTACATTGCCGAGCCATGGGAACGCCATCCTCAGGGTTGCCTCGGGACAATCCTACAAAACAATCCCTACTCCCCATTAGCGACGAGTGAAGAGTTCAAATATATGCAGTGTGGGATGAAAGGGATGGGCATGAAGATGTACTATGACCACGTGCTGAAGGAAGAACACACCACTCTGCATTTCCCAACCTTCAATAATGGGGATGGCATCCAGAAGCTTGTGGCTAGCATGGTAGACAATCAGGCTCTCAAGGAGTGGGAACTACACACTCTTAAGGATATCAGATGGAATGACAATCACCAACGCGCTACTAAATTCTGGAGCTGAGACATCATCAAAATCGTCAGACGGTTGATGCGGAAGGCAGCCTATGCTGAGCGTCTCATTTTCGCCCCTTAACATTGCTTTGACCCCAATATGCCACCAAAACTCCTCTATACCGAAATGCACATGGCGGACTTGTGCTGGGAGACACAGGTATGGAAAGATACTGGAGAGTGATAACCTTCTCATTGACATTAAGTGAACGGTCAGAGGGTGCGATACGCTGGTTCCCTTGATCATCATGCCCGATGGAACACAGTTCTCAAAATTTGATAGTGACAAGAAAGAATGGGCTGTATATATGACAATTGGCGATGTATGTTCGAAGATCAGCCAGATGCCCACAGTGCGCAGTGTCGTAATGGTCACTCTGCTGACAATTTCGATCAAGACCTGCAACATTCCTCAGCAGTGGCTGGATACGCAGTGGCAGACACACCATGAGGTGCTGAACGAGGGACTCTCATGGATACTGCAGCCTCCAACCTTTCCACACAATCCCCGCACTGAGAGCGGTTATAACAACATTATCTGCGCAGATGGCAACCTCAGGCATTGCACACCTGTTCTAGCAGCATGGCTTGCAGATTGTCCTGAGTACAGCAACCTACATGCTCCCATGCAGCATGTCTGATTTTGGTGTGAGTGTCCAAAGAAGGAAGTTGGCGATTATGTCCCTCCTGACAACCAACACCCCTGGTGGGATCACAAAGTATGAAGAGCCTTCAGCCATGCCAACCCCAGTGCATCCAACGCCAAACTCTCGTCGCGCCATGTTCACCCAGGATTCACCATGTGTCAACATATTCCCTGTATTATCAGGGAGCTCCGAAAGCCCGACCTCCTCCATACAATGCCGATCAGCATTCTTGACCACCTCCAGAAGTGGATTTTCCACTTCATGAATCAGCATACACCACTCGACAAGTACAATGCAATCAGGTTATCTGTGCCTTGTGACCATGACCTCACACCAGAACATAAGTTGAATGAGGAAGTTTCTCAATGGAATGGGAAGGAGATGAAGGAGGTGAGCCAGTACCTGCTGGGAGTTGTAACCCAGACTCTACGAGGCGGAAGCCCCGCTCTGCATCCCATATTCAATCACTCAATTGAGTACACACAGGCATTGTTAGAAATCAATAGATATGCTCAATAAAAATCTTGCGACAATGCAACATCGAGCTACATGGAGGACACATTGTGTCGTTTTGTCACATTCAAAGAAATCTTCTGGCTTGGGTGAGCTGGCAATATGTGGAAGACCAAACCCAATGCCCTGAGAACGGAACTTGTGAAGAAGCGAAAGGTAGATGAGGAAACAAATGCTGAAACTTGGATGCTGTCCAGGACGCGGCGTGAAATATATTACTCGCGGGATTATATCCGGCACCAGATACATGTTGCCAAGGAGTTAGATGGGAACTTCAAATTTCTGAAGATCTACTTGGTGGCTCATTGGGTCGAACAGATTTGTCGATAAGGAGCCTTGCCGCTGTATTTCGCCAAGAGCCATGACCAAGCGCATAAACCGAACCTCAAGGACAGTTGGAATGCCTTCAATCACAATCTCAACTACCTGCTGCAACCAGTCACATTTTAGTGTCGCATTCTCTCATTCTACATCAGAGAGCTCAATCTCCCAGTACTCAGGCTGCATCGGGAGAACAGCACTGCCGCCTGCAAACTCCTCCTTTCCGGTGCCGATGTGGCTAGACCCCTGAGCTCCCAGTCATATGCGAAGCCCGAATTCATGGGACCACCCAACCGCCGTGATGGAACTTCTCCTGATGCTATGATCAAAGACTTTAGAGTATTACTCGAGATTTCGCAAGACGCAATCCACCGTTAGGCAATATACGATGGCACATGGGAGTTCATCCAGCATCAGAGTCGTAAGAAGACGCATATATAGGATGAACAACTGCATGCAATGGAGCTCTGTATATACCATGATCTCCAATTTCAAGTTGAGGGTTTAGAAGGTGAACACATATTGCAGATGTGTTGATGCACAGGAAGCAAGAGCTGGCGCAGAGGGGACCAACAGAACAACAGGACCTAGGTAGAGCAACAGCCAGGGAGGTGTTATGGCGCGCTGAATGAGCGTCTCCCATGGCAACTGCAATGGGTATTTAAAATCCAGCTCCTGAACGAGGATGGAGCTTTCGTTGAGAACTCGTTAGCCCTGGCACTCACCACAATACCTGAAATCTCGAGTAACTTGGATCTCATCTCGAAATTTGTCCAAATGAGCAAAGCATCGGCAGCAATTACGTTGCAAGTTGTCAATGTCTGAAACATAGTTGGCTGCATGCAGGTAATCCCAGAAATAGCGACTAGTAGTAAGACAGCAGACAGACGGCACGAGCGATGGATTGTCAATGGCCACAGAGATCTAGCGACTTGGAATGATGTGTATAATTAGGAAAGAGAGGAATGCATTTTGCATGCAGGTGGAAGGAACGTGAGGGGAGATAATCGCAGCCTTTCCCATCACATTGCGATCGTGATGCCAGTGCATACCCAATGAACCTGTTCCGATGTATGGTCACAGTCAGCCAAAATGCCAAAGTGATCATTTAATATAGGAGACTGACAGAGTGAGAAGAAATGGTGAAACTGCGTTCAGAGGGTGATATGCAATGTGACGCATGGCATTGGCGCCGGGCACGGAGTAATCCGCCACCGGGGTGTCCCTGACGGTGCTGATGGAGTCAATCCACCCTGAGACAATTCTTTTTTGCTGATGCCTGCTGGACACTTTGGATATCTGGGTCTCCGAAATTATATACGTAGTTTGCTAGCAGGCTGATATCAAATTCTCCCTACCAGTGCAAGAGAAGTAGATTTAACGAATTAGATATGGTTTCCCATCGATCAGAAACATATTGAAGATTGAAAACATTTGAAAACTCTATATTACTTCACATTCAAAGGGCATGAAATGGAAGTGACTCCATCATATAGTCAAGACTAGCATACTTGTCGTGATGATTATGCATCTGCCAAGGGCGACTCATATCATGGGAAGAACAATATATCTCTTTCATATTGCTGACATGTTGTGGTGCAGAAATATCAGGGTTAATATTAACATTGTCACTAATTGGATTGATTGATACAGATATCTGCATCCACAGATGCATCTTTGGATGTCTGAAATGTAATATGTACTATTCAGAGTATTCTGAAGTATCTGAACAATAATTGTGTTGCAACCAGCTTCATACTTGAACAAACTGTTGAATTCTTCTGATGTAAACTGCTTTAGAGCATGTATGGTAATATCATAACCATCCCATTCCACATAGTTAGTGATGTACACTATATCGGCCATACTCAAGGTTTTGGCTTCAATGTCTCAGCACTGAGTCAACTTACATGAAATTCCACATAGTTGTTTTTGGTAATAGCTGCTACCCAGTAAGTCTCTTCTCCTGCTGCAGTTTTCATTCGTAAAAATTTTGTGGCAAACATGCCTCTGTGTCTGGTTAGCATCTGTCAGTTATCATTTGACTATGTGGTTGCTGCTTTTTAGACTCTATGCAGGTCTACCTAAAATTGCCAATATCATATTATTATAACTACTGTAGCCCTGAATACAAGAACTTATAATACATTGGGAATATTAACAATCTTTTAAACATGAAACTGATCGAATATTCTTCCCAACTATTTACTATCTTTGGGATAAGGATGTTTTGATACTGTCTGGTTCTAAAAGTTAGTCAGCTTTTGGTACATTAACTCGACTGAATTATCATGTATTTTAAGTAATTGAACAGTGAATATTTCTGGCTGGCAACAAGTGTAGAGAATATACACAATATAAGTGCTATTTCTTTGACTATTGCATTTGATGTTATCTTTACTGCTACTACAGTTGTAGTAGAGTACCATTTATAACCAACTAATCGCAAACATTTTGATGATTTCGATAATCAGGTTTCAATCCAAGATGTTACTTTTCAATTGACCGAACACTCAAGAGATAGACTTGATTGCTGGGTGTTACAATAATGATCACAATCGATTGTCAAATTGATCTCTGACACTTCCAGTGTTGAGGTATTCTCACAACCAGTTCAATAAGATCCTAACTAATTTTAACAACTGCTGAAGAATTTCATCAGGATGTACAGGCTGCTGGACATCACTGAGAGAATAACGGCTAACCTGATTGCTGATTGTATGAAAAACTTAATTGTGTGCAGCATCCAGATAAGTTTCCCTCAGCAGGTTCAAATGAATGTACTTATTTTTATATTTTCAAGTACTTGAAATGCTGAATGGCTCATTAGTTTGCCATTGGGAAATGTACATATCTGGTAAGTGCCTTATGAGACTTGAACAATTACAACCTGTTCCACATAATGTCTAACACTGGCAACAAACAGAAGGTAGTATTGTTGGTAGAATTCAGCAGCACAATTCCATTTCAAATCAGAATCAGTAATGTCAAGATTGCTTTATAGGGCCAGTATAGTTCCAACTGCAGAATGCTATAGTCCACAAGTTTGTTCGCATGCATTGGGGGATTTGTGACCAGCCCATCAAAAACCTTTGTACACTGTTTAGATATACAGAAGATATCATTTTGAATATAATCAATGTCAGATAATACAGCAAGGCCCACTTTGCTGTTAAACGGTTTAGCAAGTACAACAGATTATTGTTGCAAACCAATGGTACAATTGTCAGCCAGGCTGGCAGCTGTTCCGGCAAAACCCACTACCAGGCATATAGATTTGTCATACTCTAAAATCCAGTAATTCCGAAATGGGCTCAACGTACAGTTTGAATATTGAACTGGATATCATAATCGATATGTGCTACGAGGTGCTGGATTGATGGTAGAATGTCCCCGTAGAATAATACTTTAATGATATGTTAACCATCTGGATTCAGACTGCGATTGTGAGGCACAAAGTCAGTTTAAAGATGAACTTATGTGGGGTATCTCCTAATTGGGGAGATTCAATTGTGAATGGATCCGGTGCATATCTATGATATTTATCTGTTAATATTTTCATTGCCAGACTAAAAGAATGAGCCTATGTAAAGCCAGGGATACATCAGAATGGATATCATGGATTCTGTTGTTCTGAGTACATGTGATTTTTGATGGATAACCCAGTTGGTTTGCTATACACTTGTGCTGTAGTATTATTCACTCCAAATACCTAACAATGAGTATTTGCATTGGTTAGATCTGGGATAGATATCAGATCTAGCATCTTGGAATGCATATAGTACTGATTTGAAGTATCTTCTTGTGGTGGTGGCGGTGCTGGTAGTGGTGGTGGTGGTGGTGGTGGAAGTGCACTTGCTTTTATGTCTACAGGTAGATATTTGGTTGACAAGCTTATCAATGGCCATTCAAATATACATACTCAAATCACACCACACTGGCTTTTAGTGATTCTACCACGCAGATTGTACAATCCAGTTGGATAGTAGCATGTCATTCATTAATATTGGATCAAATTGGAGATAGGATATTACTACTCTGTTCCCATTGAAAAATTCAATTTGGCAGATAATTTATTTTGTATGTTTCCAGTAAGTGTTAACAATATTCAAGAAATAGTCTGTGTACTTTTTGAAACCAAACTCAATAATATGTTAGGGGTATATAGTATGTTACTAAATTAGAGCCCTAGGAATATTTCGTTGAAAGTGAGCAAACTCAGGTTTCAAAATCACTGTCACAACTACATCATACTCTACTATATATGCAGTAGAAGTGAAACAAATGACGGTAACTATGAGTTTACTTTAAAATAACAATGTATTTACAGCTCAACTCCATCATATCATACAAAGTCTGCTCATACTGATTTTTAGAGATTAGAATGTTTCTTTTTGAATCACCGCAATCTACTTTTGTTTACCCATCATGAAATTCTGCTGCAATCACCACAAATAGCCTCAATACATAATATTGAATTGAAGCAATGTCAGTTATACTTACACTCAAGATCTAAGTACCTGATAATGAAGCTTAATTGTCTCCATATTATAAAAGGGTAAGTTTCGAAACTGGCAGGATGCCCATTTAATGATTATAAAGAACTGATCGGCTTAAACCATATTTGCTTTCATAATTATTGCCAACTGGTTGGTGGATCCTACAACGACAACAATAAATACCCTGTATGGTCAACTAGACTAATCATCATTGAAACATAACTTATAAACCATTGATTGAATGTTATTGCCTGTAGTATACTCAAACTTATTGTTTTGTATATGAACTCTTTCACTGCTGAAAACGTAATATAGTATTTCTCAATTTCTTCAGAATATAATTCTTGATTCCTCCTATGACCAGTACTGTCATTCACAGTAAATCAATAAACAGCTATCTATAATACCGGCATACCATTGCAAGCATATCACAAAAAAAGGTGGGACATGATGTTGGTTTCTTTATCTATGCCAGATTTTGTTAATCAAACATGGAGTGAAACACCACTGTTTCAACCATTACCAAAGAATATTGAAGTATTTTATTATGCTATTGCTTATTGCTATAGTTAATATACATAACAATACTTTGAGTTATTCAAATTGACATATCACTTCTCAATATAATCCAGCCTAACATTTTTACAAACCATACCGATGAATGGATCCCCAATCCTGACAATCCATACAACTCAAAGGGCGATCTGGTAGATTTACAACCATGTCTGGATGATGATTTGGGATTATTGTGTAAATGATACATACAATTTTCCTAATAGAGACAATTTAATTCAGCATTCCACAATTTGGTTTCATTGGCAACTGCATAATGACTACCCCTATTAACAGCAGCTACTTCCCTATCATCACTAATTCTTCCACTATTTCTTTTCAAATGGGATACTGTCTTTCCAATCAAGACCTAGTACAAGAGAAGGATGTGGAAAATGGGGGCCACTGTGGCAACAGTATGAATTTCCTCAGAGCTGTTATGCTGGACCTGAACGGTTTCCCCAGAACAACTCTCAGAACAAGACCAGCAGCCTAATATCCACAACTAGTTTCTGCAGCATCACAGGGAACCAATCCTGTTACTCAGCTACATTCAATTCTTTCTGCTTTAACAGCAGTTCCTTATGTTGTCAGTGTTATACCCCCAATTAGTATGTCCCAAAATGATTTTAACTGATAGCAAAATACTGGAAACGACATATTCCAGTCGTGCCTCCATTCCAGAAGGTTCCCTGCAAGCAATACAATGCAAATACGAATTCCAATTCTCTCTAAGCAGTGTGAATAGTACCTGTTGATTGTACAACAAGTTCAATAGGTTCACATCAATATCAACAAAAGTGCAAATCGAGTATAGGTAGCACTAAGCATACATGCACACACACGTAGCTTAGTGTGAGCAACAGGTTTCGGTAACCTGAGAGCGGGCCAGGTTTGGACCGCAAAAACGGGTCAGTTCAGTTCCGGACCCGTCCAGAAACCCAACCCGTAGCTTCTTCGTAGGCCAAACCTGGATCCATACTTGTCCACCCGCTGGTTGCACCAGGTGCAGCTAGACCCATCAGTTCCGATCACCGGTTCAGGTTATCGGGTTCTTCTATTTATGGTCGCACTCAGATATCCCACTGGTATTTGCACCAGATTGACTTTGGTATGTCATTGTCCTTTTTCGACGCTTTGGCTGCCTTTATATCCCAGACAAGGAGACATATGCTTCATTCCAAATCCTGAAGATGAGAGTCAATGGAGCGTCAATGATGTTGCGTCCTGCATCTTGGGTAATCTGAGTGGCGATTGGATGCAGACATCCATAAATGAGGTATATGCTGCCTTCATAGTGAAAAGAGAAAGTGACACACTCCCTGCACAATCCTGAAAATGAGCGTCAACAGAGCGTCAATGATTTTTGGTCTCCTAAGTGAGGTGATAAATCAGATACTTGGTTGCTGCAATGCATTATGAATGTATTGGCCGCCTGTATAGGTAAAAAAACGAGCGACGAGATCGCTGTTATCCACTGAAAATGAGCGTCAATTGACCATCAACGATTGTTGGTCTTGTAAGTCGGGTATTTAAAAAGTGAAATGGTTTGTGTCATACATAATCAAAGTATTGGCCGCCTTTATAGGCAAAAGAGACAGCAACATACTCCCTGCCCCATCTTGAAAATGAGTGTCAACAGAGAGTCAACGATTGTTGGTCGTGTACGTGACGTAATTCGAAATACATTTGGTCGTCGCTCGACCTAATCAATGTATTGGCCATCTTTATAGGCAATGGACAAAGCGACATGCTGCCTGCCACAACTTGAAAATAAGTGTCAACGGAGCATCAACAATTTGTGGCCTTGAATCATGGTTAATCAATACGTGATGTGGCCATGATTGTCTATATGCCATGTTTTGAGTGGTTTTATAGGATCAATCGCTCATGAACGATGAGTTGCAGCTTTGAATATGAATTAAGTTTTTATTCTCCTGGAAACTGTTGGGGGAATATCTCTTGCTTTTCTCCCTATGAAGGCTGGCAACTCGTTGTTTATAGATGTCTGCGATCAAGCGCCACATAGATTACCCACCAATAATCGTTGACGCGCCATTGAGGCTCATTTTCCAGATGGCGCAGGGAGCGTGTTGCTTGCTCTTTTGCCTATAAAGGGTGCCAATACATGGATTGTGTATAACAATAACCAAATCAGTTGTGAAATACCTGACATACCAGACAAACCAATCATTGATGCTCCGTTGACATATATTTTCAGAATGGGGCAGTGACCGTGCCATTACCTCTCCTGGGTTGAGAGGCCGCCAATCAGGTGGTTATGGATCAATGCGACCATGTCACATTTTAGTTACCATATATTGAAGACCAAAAATCATTGACCCTCCATTGATGCTCATTTTAATTTATTGTCTCGTCAAAGTCCACTGCCATCAATCAATGCGTGCAAAAATGTTTGATCTTATTGTTTGCCTTCCGGTCTGATTATGACTTGGCCCTGTGGCCAGGCCGAGCCCAGTAATCTTCTTGCACGGGTCACTCTCATTCAATTAAAATTTATGTATCTTCCTGAATGATACATTGCGCCCGCTGCACTTCAGTTTATCAACCAATATTCAGCTGTGACTGCTAGCTATTCTCCCCTATTGATTCTGTAAGTCACATTCTCGGTCAAGCAACATATTGAACCTGGTGAAACATATTGACCCATTCTGACCTACTTTTTCTTGTGTCCCTTATTCCTCTTTGTTTCCACTGCACTGACGGTCATCAACTGCTGTGCAGCCTTGTTGTTTGACCTCCGTGTTGGCCATATCAATCCAGGAACATTTGGTGCTGCACTCACATCCCACTTCTCGGTGCTGTCCGGATCCTCGATGCCATTGTCTTGCTCTACATCGGATTTGTGGTCTGCCTCCCAGTCATATTCCCACACATTTGGATTATCCAAGTCACCATTCAAGTTAAGCCAATTCTCAATGTCAGAAGTGCTTTCAGGTGCACTGCCCTCAGCACTTTCCGCTGAATTACGGACGATACTCCGAATCGGCAGACATTCAATACTTGAGTTTGTCCTCCAGTAAGATCCTTTGAAGACAAAGTGGGTCACAAAGGCGATCTCTCCGACAATTTAAATGCTGCCGCACCATGATTTTGAATGTTTTACCAGGATTCTTTGATGATGTCATCCGTATCAGAAATGTAACCAATGGCTGGCATCTGCTTGTTTTGAGTGTGAGATTCCTTCTGTTTAGCATGTAGGTTTTGGCTGCCCTGCCACATCTCCATAAAGTCGTGGACCTGGGCCATTCTGTGCAATATTCTTCCTTCCACCTCGCGCTTCATTTCGAAGAAATTCTCAGTATCCGTCAGAACTAATACTGTGTTATTGCTTGCCAATATGGCGGTATTAGCTCAAGCGAACTGCCTTACTATAACTATTTCGCGAAGGGTCTCACCTGTGGTTTTTGACTGCCTCCAGCCCATATCATCTCATCCAAGGGAAACACTGGCCTCCACTCCTGCACCATGTGGTATGATAGAGATCATATCGCATGCCACATTGGAGCGAATGGCATACTTTGAGCGCGTTTCCTCCAGTTGGCACCACCAGTCGGTGATATCCGGTATCAAAAATGAACCTCTAAACTCCATAGGGTCAGAGTGGTAGTTGTTCAGATTAGGATTAACTTTGCCCCTGTTCATTGGTGATTCAGGAGGTGAAATCAAATAGAGCCATGAAGTAGAAAATAAGCATGCTGCGGGATCACTGCGTCTGGGTGTCATTGCAGACACATTTTCAGGAATTAGGTATTCTTCCTCATCGCTTCACCAATCGTACGGATTTGAAAGCAGATTGACCAGATCCAGAAGCCACTGGGGAGCGGAAAAGATTGTTGCTTGGTATTCTTTTGGGTTCAATGATGGACAATCGTCTATGTTTGGCATAGTATTCATTCTCCACATAATTCAGAAAGGTGTCTTGGGATTGGGTAGTATGGGAAGTCTCGTCCTCAGGATTAATATCGATTCCCTTGTCCAACTTCCTGTACGATCCCATCTTGCGGAAAGGATTGAGGATTGAGGCTGAGATGAGGAGCCTACCAGTTGTTGGAGTAACTTCAGCATACTCTTTGGAATGCTGCTGACGCGCACACTGCACAGCAAAGCATAAGGCTTCCTTCCATTGGGTCTTCTTCCTAGCTAAAGCTGGCATAACACAGTCCATATGATCTAACATGTCATTGGTCACAGTGATAATGTGATGTGGAGTCACTGTGTGCCGTTTTGACATCCACAGGGTCCAGTATCGGAATGGCCGTAAACCTCCATGACATACTTGACGAAGGTCCAGTTGTCCCGTGTTTGGAACAGTGTCCGGTAATCACTCCATTTGGAATGCTTGAGCAACTCTCGAGTGAATTCTCGAGATCTGTAGGCTTGCTCAACCAACTCCAATGTCGAATTCCACTGTGTCTTCACATCCATCATTGCCTGTAATGAGATTCGTACTTGGGCAGTGTGACAGTCAATAAACTCCTTTTGATGGCCAGGTGTCAGTGTAATCAATGCAGTGAGCATTCGCTACTATATCAAGGTCAGTTTCAGGACGGTCAATATATCTTGAAATATGTACTTATTCAATTCGCTTTACTAAACCTGGTCTCATGGCAGACACCTTGTTGATTCCAGCATTGCCCTCTCTCCGAAGTCTTTGGCTCTTCCCATTGTATGTGCTTTCATTCTCTCCAAATCGCTGATCACACTCATGGGCTTCCGAAGACTTTGTGTGTCCTTTTACACCATAACTTCTCATGAAAATACCCAAAGCAAGGTAAATGACATGCACCATACATGGTATGTGGTTTCTCAATGCAAGCAACTCGATTCCAGAGGCCTCAAGGGTTGATTGTAGTTCCCAAGTCATTGAGTAATTGGGGGAAGCGTTATCAGCCAGACTTCCAAGCAAACGACTGTTGGTAAGCTCAAATCAATCAAGAACTTCCTTCAAATCTTAAGTTAGTCTTGTTCCAGTATGTTGACCCTTGACCTAGTATCCTTGAATAGCTTTCGAAAAAGGAACAGAATCGGCTATGAACCTCATTTAATGCAAGTTGAAAACCACGCAATGCCCAATGTCCATCCATATAGTAAACTATGACTGACGTAATGACTTGTTTATTCGGTGATGTCCACCCTTCCAATGCTAAACTAACAATATTTCTCGATGGTAACTGCTTCTTAAATGCATTCACTGTCAGTCAGTATTCCCCCTGGCAAATGTTGCTGAGGGTGCTGGCGGACAGAAGCACCAGGTCGCTACCTAATTGAATATATGACTGCCGTAGCTTTAGGTTTGGAATAGGGTCCCATGGATCATGAGCCGAAAGGAATCCTAACATGAGGTAGTGATTCAAGCTGTCTTGGTGAAATTCGGCAGTTACAAAGTCTTTAGATGCCAGTTTGGAGCGATTTGTCTGTGAATGCAGTCAGTATAGATAAGATTTAAATGTCAACTATGAATATCCTAGGCGAACTTACTATTGTAATTCCTCAACTTCCTTGTATTTTCAGTATGGCCAAAGCCATTTCATCCACCATTCAATTAGTCAATTCAGTAAGTTCCAACTCTGTGAATTTATTCGACTTTGCAACGTGTGCGTTTGCCACCGAGTGTTTCACCATCCAGCTGGTCCCATGTTCTGATGGATGGCGAAGAACTTGGTGATTGATGAGACATATGATGCCGGTGATGCAGGTCTCCTCAATTCTGCAATGCAAATCGAATTGCCAGGAAGGTGCATGTCTAGAATTATTCCAAGCGATTGGATGCTTCGAGCCCACATTCATGGAGGCCTACCAAGCATTGATTATGATTTGCAATGTAAGGTTGCTTAAATCACGAATAAAGACAACATGATTGTTTGAACATATCCCAACCTCTAGCAAAGTTGTATTGAGAGATTTTGAATCTGTCATGGTGGTAGAACTTTGAAAACTGTGTAATTCAAGTTGAGAGACTGTCAAATGATGCCTTATTGCAAAGTAAAACGCAGCTTCTTGAACGTTGATTCTTGAGCTACGAGCATGAAAAAAGTCAGACCTGTGACACATTGCAAGCATATTTTGAAGTTGTATACAACGACATATTGAAAAGACTGACCATTAAAAGCTGCATGTCAGAATGATGCAGCGTTGTTCCTTGCTGTGTAGCATACTGAGCCCATACAAAGACTGTAGACGCTTGGTTGATGCACATGTTTAAGAGGCAATAGGGAGATCATCAGATCCATCTTTGCCCACAAAGGCCGCCGATACATCTATTATGGGTTAACAATGTTGCACAACCTGTTGATTTTCCAAGTCCCAAGACTCGAAATTATTGACACACCTTTGACGCTCATTTCTAGGAGGTGGTAGCAATATCCAAACTAGCATTTTAAAACAAAGTCAGACTTGTGAGACATTGCATGCATATGTGTGAAGTTGTATACCGGGACATACTGAATGGACTCTCCATCAAAAACTCAATTTGGGAACGATGCAATGCAGTTTATTGCTGTGTAGCTTACAAAGCCCGCATAAAAACTGTTGACACTACTTTGACGGTCATATTTAGGAGATGGTCGTGGTATCATCACTTTCATCGTGCCCATAAGGGCGACAAATACTGTGATTATGTGTCAATCTCGTTGCATGGCACTTGGATGATCCAACATGCAAGACCAAAAATCGTTGATGCTCCGTTGGCGCTTACGCTTGAAACATAGTAGCAATTGAATCGCTACCATTTTTGCATAGAAAGGCAGCCAATATTTGGATCATGAGGTGATGCTGTTGCACAGCCCTTGGATGATCAAAGATGCAAGACCAATAATCATTGACGCTCAGTTGACATTGATCATTAGAAGGTAGTAGCAATGTCATAGCTAGCATTTTTCCCGAGACAGGCTGCCGGTATATCGAGTATGGGTTAAGATCATTGCACAGCCCTTCGACTATCAATGATGCAAGACCGAAAATTGTTGACGCTATTTTGACCCTCATCTCTAGGATGGGGCAATGAGTGTGCCGCATTCCTTTTTGCCTATACAGACGACCAATACTTTCAGTTTGGAAGGATATAACTATGCAGCCCTTAGATTGCTGGTAGTGTAACACTGGAAATCGTTGACGCTTTGTTGATGCTCACCTTAAACAGATTGTAACAGTTATTTTAAGATCAATAGTTGTATGCCAAGATTCATATAGTCGTTATTGGCAGCCAATATATGGTTTCTGTGAATACTCAATTACATCCAAAAGCTTCATCACCTCTGAGTTTCTCATCGACCGTTACTCATGCAATCTGCATGATGGATCACATATTCCCGTGACATTCCGGTGCTTTCGGCCAGCAATTTACGGCATGTAGACCCATTCACCAATTGTTGATTAACATCACCTGACTTTCTCACCTTTCCTCATCCAGGCCCTCAGCCTCAATTTGCACGACCTCCCATAAGCAATTTTGGAAATCTTGACCATGTGCACTAGCCCTGAGTGGCGAGTTACGTATTTGGATGCATGGGTGAATGCAGCATGATGGTCATCATTCATCAGGGTTCACATTGCACATTGACCGCTCCTTCTATAACTTGGAAGACATTACTGACTTAAATTTTGTGACTAAATATTGTCACAAATTTAGATTTTGCTTTCTCACTTAACCATAATTGGCAGGAACATATCAAATTTGTTGGTTGTCTAGTAACATGATTTGGAGTCTAGAACTTTCGCATGGCCCATACGACCCTTGCACATGCACAGATGAATTTTCATGTCTTACAATTTGGTCACTGAAATGAACGACAAGCTGACAGGGGGCAAAATAGGTACACTATTCGCATTTCGAAGAGATACGTCGTCAAAAATTGCAATTCGTTCATCTGTTGTTCTGGCGACGCAGCAGCTGTCGCAATTTGTTCTTCCGAAACTGATTCCTGTCAGGTATTTAGCTTGGGAGATCATTTGCATGGGTAAATGCTTACGGGCTTAACCAGCTGCAATGTCTTAATTGGTGACAAATTGGGCGCTGCGTCAGGTGGGAGAGACGCTACGCATTTGTGTGACTGTGGCTTCCTGGCGCCTAGCCTCATCTGATTACTTCCTGGTCCAGAAGTCACTTGCGGCATTTGCAATTTTCTGAGGACGGCATCATGAGACTCCATTGGCTCTCCAAGTATTGTCGGTGAAGGTTCAGCTACAACCATGTTCGTTTGCGGCTTAGCGAATGCTGGAACCATCAATTTGGCTGTACCATACCTCATATCTCTCTCAGGGAAGTAGTTGGCCGCGTCCTCCCATCCCAGGTGGGTCAGTTTGTCAAGCATCATCAACTTCTGCCGAAACCTCTCCATGTGGTGCTGCACTGATTTTGACGTTGTGCCCATCACCCAGCCAGGGTCATCATCTTTGGTGAGCTGGCCCTGTTCTGAAAGTTCTTCTTCATCGTTTTCATCATCCCCATGCGACCCATGATATGAACTTGCATGATCACTCAGACTGTCTCCAATAGCATTCAACATCTCTTCAAATCTTTTTTTTGGGCTTTCTGGCTGTCAATCCTGCAATTTCAGCAGATCTCATATCATCCTACTCTTGCTAAATCGCTGTCTCTGCATCTTCAACTCGCATTCTTGCCACAGCGTTCTCTCTATCGCCATGATCCTCAATCTATATCTCTTTCTCATTGTTGCTTAAAGATTGCATTTCCCCTCTGTTCTCCGCCGCAAGCTTCTTTCTTGATTCCAAGCTGCTCAGTGGTCCTAAGGCTCGGACACTTTCCACCTCGAAGCCGGTATTGCCTTCACTTACTTGATGACAGCCTGGTGAGGATCAGTGGGTGGATTTGTCGAATTTGGCTGCCGGGAGTGGCGAAAGATTGTTTCTGTAGCATTGACCATTGTATTTTGTGGTGACATTGTTTGTTAGGGGTTTTCCCTTAGCAGCAAGAATGGTACTTCGGATAGTGAAATGAATACATATCACGGAGTTACTCTCGGTCAAGTCACGTAATATGCATAACACCTATGCATGGCGTCGCGACTAAGCCGGCCTTATGTTTCTTAGCGGAACTACATAAGGGTCACATGTCAAATCAATAAGCAGAAGTTTTGCTTAGCGGATTTATTTGAGATGACGCAACAATGCCGCCAGATTGAAAGGAGTCAACTCCTGCCGAGCACATTGTTCTCAACCACATTCAAATACATGATCTAGCGGGGCATGTTTGATTGGACTGGAGAATACTCCGACACACAAACAAGGCAGTCAATAGTCAATATGCGAGTACATGGGACATCTGAATTATTGCCTCAGGTGATAAGAATTCCCAGGGTACTCCACAGCCAAAGAGAGCGGTCTCGGCCTAAGCATGACGTGACTGAGGTAATAATGACGTTGGCTGAAGATAAGAGGCCTGAAACAACCCTGCCGATTGTTTTGGATTAGAATGTATTTCAACGTGCGACTTGTATTCAATACGAGCTGACCCGTCGGATTCCATGTTGCTATATTATTCGTTGGTCGCCAATCAAATCTATAATGCAAGCCAAATAGCTTTTAGGGTGAGTGTCTAAGTGCAAGTTCGATTTGTCATATTGTCTGACTTGATGTCATGCGGCGAATGGCCTGATTACTTATCAGGAGGGTAATGCTTTGAAACCACATTGCGTGATCATGATGACCTAGTGGGATGGGTGGCACCTATCACCGGACTCATGCGGACATGGCATGACACGACTGCGATAAAATATCAAGAGCAATATAGTCATAGCGTCAAAGTTTGGGAGTACACACCCTCGAAGAAGGCTATATAGAGATTGCATTGTTCCGGCAATGAGAAGAACAAGCTGAAGCAGCAATCCTCAGTCAACAATTTAAACACCCAAGATGATCTTAAAATATTATTAAGAATTCTACTCGTAAAAACTCAATCAAAATTACTTCTCCACTACATACCCGGTACCAGTCCCTATATTCCTGGGGACAGATTGACACAGTTTGGATACGCACTGCGGAAGAAAGTCGAATCCTTCCGATATCAGATCGTCTATCAGGAAGAGTAGAATTTAACCCAAATATCCGCCATCGTTATACACAACACGCATTTAGACTGTATCGGCTTTCCAGTACATTGGGACTTGTCTACAGGGTTATTACACTTTGAACAATTTTCAGAAGATCTTTTGTTTCCGGACAAGGTATACTCTATACGCAAGGAAGGAATATTAATACGTGGGAAGAAGTGGGTAGGTCTGCTCTTGAAGAAGGTCAAGAGGTTGAGTCTTAGGATAAGACGGGGAAAGAAAGAGTTTCTTAGATTAGTCGGCCGTACTTAAGTCAATAAATGTGGTATTGATTATTAGCATTAAAAACCCCCGTAACATTGTTGATGGGTGAGATGTTGGATGTCACATGATATGGACCACATGGAGGCAAGCTGTGTCTTTTATGTCAAGGTTGGTACGCTTGATCGACTGGAACAAAGCAAAACATGTGTTTTGATCGTCACTTCATTAGGAATAACAATGCTAACTGTACAACATGACTTGATTTTGAGCATGTGTTTCATATAACATCCCAAGGCTGCGGTGAGACAAATATCACCTCACGTCCTGTCCGTTGAAAAATGATGTTTTTATATCAATCAAGCATGCGATTTGAGCTGTTGTTCACCTCTATTTGTCCCGGTACACAGATAGACAACATTGTACAGACTTTCTGTCAATCGTGAGACAGTTGGAAACCCCGACAACCTGCCACTATATCCAGCGTGATTTATATTGAGTAGATCGTGCAAGTTGGCTGTTACTGATACCATTTTGAATCGAAGCTGACAATATATTCCTCACGACTTCCAACTGCTTTTCATCATTATCGTCTTCTTCTATTCCACAACACCAAATTATGGCTACACAAACACCTCCAAAAGGTGCAAACAGATCCGAATCTAGTTGAACAAGAGGCGCTTCAACCAATGCGCCACCCCGCGAGACACAGCAATGCCGCAAATGCTGCCATAGCAAATGTGACCCAAGATGCGGATTTGAACACTGTAACACAAACCGGAAGAAACAAGAATGAGACGCAGCATGCCATCGGATGTGAGCGAATCCATATCGGGGTACACAGCCATCAGCTAACAATATACTGTATAGCTGGTGTACATAGAGTGCTATGTGACCAATTTATAACTGCCCGTAGTAGGGAACCTCCTTGTGGAACATGGCATCCGTCCGGAAAGCCCGCCAAATCGAAAATTTTCATCTCGTCGGCTCTGGTATTCTCGTGGAAGAATATCGTGCAATGGGTCCCTGAGAGGGGACAAAACAGTTTTCGATAGCCTTAGAGGAGGCTACAGAAGCGTATATGGTTAAGGTAAAACCCAATCACATATTTCGAAGGTGCAACTCACTTCTTCTAGGTGTCCAACTTGTTGGCTGCAACGGCAAAAGCAAGGAGGACAGGCAGAGCCAGAGCATTCCGACATGCGCCTTGCGTTGAATATGGCCAAAATGGCCTAAGGACGGTTTTCGCACACTGCAATTGAGCGGAGGTATTACCTCATCAAGAAACCTCGTGCCGAAATCCGAGAAGAGACGAAGTAGATTGTTGTGTTTCCAAGGCATTAAAGGTGAAAGCTGCAATAGACAGTCACCCAGCTATCGTTCTCGAAATTTCCACAGACAGCTGCCTTCCTTGCCCAAATGGCAAAGCTATGAATCCACAGACACGGTTCAGGCGGAATGGCGCAGGTGCACCTCCACCCCACCCAACATCATCTCTGCGCGGAATGCCACCTGCGCCACCTGCACCACCCAGTGAAAATGATGGAGCGGAAATGTCCGAAATCGAAGGTGTGCCCACCGGATCTGTGTATATACCTACTCCACTCCACCACACTCAGTTTGTTAATTGTGATGCATTTGCCAAGGATCGCAAGCGTGAATAAGATTTTATTCCAGACTAACTGACTCATGATGGATAAACCACTGGTTAGTACGCTATCTGCTGCGTGCTAATGGGGCTGACATCCATTTTGCTGACGAGAGCAGCCTGTTGAGCGAACCTGAAAGTGAAGATGACCATTGATTAACAGGAATGGGATTTTGAGTGGATTATTATCTACAATTTGCGGACACTTAGAAGTATATTTTAAAGGATATATATGTATCTATTATTAAAGAACAATGCAGTGATAAAGGAGAGAGTACATCAAAGTGATATAAAGACTGCCAAAACACCATTAATGATATACTATGCCAAATGAAATGATTGCATATTGCAGAAACACCCATGGCCAATTGGGCATTAACAGAGGGTCAAAGATTTTTGGTTTTGTAAGTCAGGTAATCAGAATGTAATCTGGTAATTGGTATGTATAATCACAGTATTGGCCGCCATTATGGGCGAAAATGCTACCGATGCCATCTCTACTATCTCCTGATAATGAGCGTCAATGGTGCGTCAACGATTTCTGGTCCGGTAAGTAAGGTAATTGAAATGTGATTTGGTCGCTGTTATGCATAAGCGACGTATTTGCAACCTGTATAGACAAAAAGGATTGAGATACAGTCCCTGCCACATTGTGAAAATAAGTGTCAATGGAGCATCAACGAGTTTTGGCTTTGCATCTTGGGTAATTCATGGGGCGACTGGCTGTAGATATATATAAATAATGTATTGGCTGGCTTTAGAGGCAAAAACAACAGCGATATGCTTCCTGCATCATCTTGAAAATGAGCATCAACGGAGCGTCAACGACGTTTGGTCATGCAACATGGGCGATCTGAGTGTCGTGTTGAGGTGGGAACTCATATAGAATGTAATGGTGGCCTTTTCAGGCAAAGCAGTGCATGATATCTTCGTTACCCTATTATGCAAGTGAGAATCAACAGAGCGTCAACAATATTTGGTCTTGCATATTGCATAAGGAAGGCATTGCGTGGATATTTGAGCTCATACCGGAACCATTGACTGCCATTATAGGCAAAAATACAACATATAACAGGAATACCACAGATCCCACAATAATCGATATTGCAAGCTCCAACACTTGCAAACAGTAATTACTGTATGTCGAGTACATGATTTTGGTTACACACCATTGTCAAACAGTGCGAACACGAGCATCAAATGAATCTACCGATTGAACTGGTGGACAACCTGCTAGCAACCCGCCCAATTCAGACGGGTTGGGTGACTTCCGGGAAACAATACCCGAATTGCTGGTTTGGGTATATTGACGACTTGAACCGCCAATGTCGCAACAGTTCAGTTCCGACCTGGACCCGGACCCCAAACAACGGTCCCGAACCGTCACTAACACTAACATAGCTTATACCAAGTTTCCTGAAGACCCCTCTGCCTCACACAGTGTATAGTGATCAATAGTCAATCCATAGAGACTCGCGTGTGGGCCAATGGAACAATACAGGGCTGGAGGCCGGAGATGGACCTGTACCTGCCTCTACTGTGAGGCTGATATACATTACAGTACAAACTCAGTCTGCCGGAGAGCCCACTGGCTCTTGAGAGCTTGCTTGGAAGCCCACTTTGAAGCCTGCTAGATAGCCTGCTGGGAAGCTTGCTTCATAGCCTGCTGGAGAGCCTGCTCGAGAGCCTGCTTGAGATAGCCACGCTATACTGCTGTGCTTGAGACAGGCACCTGTTGGGAGGAGTAGGGTTCTCCACAGTAAGCTGTTGGCCGACAGCAAACTCTCAGTTTGTAGAAACTTTGGCTAATAGGCTCTACATCTGTTCATGCTTTAACTTTGGCATTGATGTAATCAACCTACTGGACTAAGTGCTTCCACTACTATCACCATCACCATCATCGCCATCAGCATCATCACCATCACGTGTATCACAGTCATCCCTGGACCAAATGTATACACATTATCCAAAAATTGACAAGACACTAGCTGCAGATTCTGCTGAGAAAACTGAGTCGGAGATCTACTTTTCCAGTGATCCGGTTGTCTACTTTTCAGCACAATCACAGCCTGCAATTGTCAACACCACATGCCACATGCCACATGCCTCCTGCCTTATGCCTCACACCACATGCCACATGCCACACATGACATGCCACCAGCCACATGCCATACTCCACACACCACATGCCATTCACCTCATGCCACCTGCCACATGCCACATGCCACTTGCCACACAACACACGCTACATGCTACACACCACACGCCACACGCGGCACCCCACACTCCACATGCCATATGCCATACACCGCATTCCACCCACCACCCGTCACATTCAACATGCCACATGCTATATGTCACACACCACCCACCAACCAATGCCTGCTATATGCCACCAGCCTCACACCTCCCAGAGCCTGGTGTCTGTACCTCAGCAAGTCTCTGGATTCAGCATGTAGGAGCATACATGGGAGCATATAGTCAAGTGAGATTGTGTAACGGCGACACGTGACCCGAGGCCGGGTAAGTGCCAGTGTATATAGGTCGCCGCTACGGCACTTAGATCTGTATCGAATATCTTACCACTATACTCTCCATATATACTCACTCGCTCTCGTGTGCAACCGTA